>Ga0070749_10002720_pt1 | contig 11825 bp, 16 predicted proteins | sample VirMetDEL_Nov_18_FD_75180 | JGI IMG/M metagenome (GOLD analysis project Ga0070749, IMG submission 75180) | Aqueous microbial communities from the Delaware River and Bay under freshwater to marine salinity gradient to study organic matter... | ecosystem: Environmental > Aquatic > Marine >...
AATTTAAGCGATACATATACATCACCAAAAGTTGCTGGAATATTATCTTCACCACCCCATGATACAACATCATCTAATAGTTGAGTAAATCTTTGAGAAATAATGGCTTTATAATCTTCTGCAGTAACTAATCTTTGCTGTGATGCAAATGAGATTGGAGCATTAGATTTAATTGATTGAATAGATTCTTTTTCTGAACCTCCGGCAGAATTAACTGTGGTTGTAACCGTTGGCGTATAAGCAGTACCACCAATTGTAATAGTAGAGTCAGCTGTAAATGAAGATATTGAATTAGCATCTGCGGCATTTGTTGCAAGATATGTTATGACAATTTTATTACCTGCAGTCGGAGATTGTCCTAGGACATTACCTTCTCCAAATATAATCTCAAAATTACCGTTAGGAGTTTCCCGAATAATATAAACTTTTGAATTTGCATCAATTCTTACAACACTTTCAATGTCATTATAGGTGCTAAAAGTACTTGATGTAGTAGTATCAAATACATCAACCTTTAAAGTAGTTTTATCTAATTCTGCATCTGGAATAACATAAACTTGATTATCAGTAGTTTCACCTACTAAAAATGTTTTAGTTTTTTGAGTTCCTTCTGTAATTTTAATTGCAGTTAATCCATCATCTGTTTTATATTCAAATGTACCTGTTCCGTCATTTGTGGCGGTATGTGCTTCTAGTGTTTGGAATGTATAAGTTGTATCACCAAGTGTTCCAGTAAATGTAGTAAATGCAGGAATAGTTGAAGTAGAAGTAACAGTATCTGAAGTTGTAACTGTTAATCCTATTGTGGCAGTTGCTCCAGTTTTTGATGCTGGATAATAACCTACAGTTTCAGCATGAGATACAACTGATGATCTGAGCTGAGCTGAATTTAAAAATGATTCATTAATCGCAAAGTTTGCTATAAGTCCATTAATATGCGTATTATATGCTAATACATCTAAAATATTATTTAATCCTGATGCTTCAAAATCATAATCAGCAAATTCTGATTTAGCCTGAAGATAAGTTTTTAAATTTGCCTTGATTGTATCAAAATCAAGATCTGATGATCTAATAATGGCCATTACCTTAACCTCGCGAGATTTATACTGAGTTCTTGTGTTTCTTGAACATTGACAACTTGAAATACTACTTTTACATTAACTGAATTTTGATCTGGTAATAATGTAGCTCTTACTCTTCTTAAAATTGCTCTCGGTTCAAAATTTGCAATAGCTTGAGCTACGTTATCTTCAATTTCAAGTTCATCAAATTCAGTATCAAGATTAAATAAAAAGGCATTTAAATTTCCACCAAACCTTGGACTAAAAGGCTTTTCGCCAAAATTAGTTAATAATAAATTTTTTACAGCCTGTTTAACCGCTCCCGCATCGTTCTTCTTAAAAACATCTTTATTGCCTTTAATAGCAAATGTTAAATCAAGATCGCTATACGCTTTATTTCTTGAAGTTGTTATCGATACGGTATCAATTGTTCCGTCTTCTATTGAAAATATTCGTGCCATAACTCTATTTATACCTATCCGGCGAAAACATTTGAAGAACCTTCAGCAACTGATGTACAAGTTGGATCGCCAACTCTACCACATCCTTTACTATTTACAAATACTCTTATTGATCCTGAACTTATTGGTGCCGAATGCCCAGGACAAGGAACAGGCGGAAGTAAATGTCCGGTATTATTGTCACCTACTCTGCTTATACCCCTACCATTTACAAACACATTTGTTGAAGCGCCATCTCTTACCATACCCGAACAGTGCGGTACATCGGCATCGCCTTTTCTAGTTACTGCGGGCACGTTCAATCTCCATTAGTTTTTTAAATTTATTATGCCATTGTTCTATTTCTTTATGTTGCTCATCTGTATGCGGTTCCGGAGGAATCACTGGAGCAAACTTAATAACATGATCAAAAGAATCTGGTATATCGTCATAATTTGTATATGTTTCTAATATACCATTTCTTAAAATTTTAAACTCATGCATCATGGGTTCAGATCAATCTTCTTAGTTGTATCTTCCGTTTCAATTAAAATATTTCCACCAGTTGATTTAATTGAAATATCGTCATCAACCGTAATTTCTAATTTACCTGTAATATGAATTTTTTCATTGCCAGTTGTTAATTTAAATCCATTTTTGTGTTGTGTTACTACATCACCATTTGGATGAAACTCAACGAATGATCCAGATTTGTGATAAATGTGAATCCTTTCAGCATTAGGAGTATCATCAATTTCTATCACATGACCGGATGGTGTTTGTGTTACTTTATTATTTGGATATACCGCTGCATAAGGAGATTCTGGTTCACCATTTACTGTATCAGGTGTTTTTGTAATCGTGTTTATACCACGAGACAATCTAGGTGTTGACCTATCTCCCTCAGTTGCATCTTCATACTTCGGCATTGATCCTAGAATTAAAGGTAACTGAGAATTTTGTCCATCCATAAAAATACCAAATACACGCGCACCTACTTGAATACCTAAGGCATTTCCAATTTCATTTGTTCCTCCTTCATTAATAGGAACTACAGTTTGTGCCCACGGCAATTGATCATCTAAGATACTATCACCATGTATGCCAATAGCTCTTACCTTTATTCGACCCATAGTTGTCGGATCATTTAGGTCAACTACTGTACCGATAAACCAACGAAAATTGTCACCATAAAATTTCATTAAATGTCTACTCTCTTTGAATTACCAATTTTTACACACATTGCAGATACGTCGTATTTATCTACTGATTTTTTAAACATATGCCTAACTGAATATATCAAGTATTTACCTGATTTTTTCTTATCATCTGGATCTGCTACATTATTACTTTGTGTACGCTGAAACACAATGTCAATATTTTGTCCAATAGTTTTGTGAAAGTCCCCTTTAATAAGTTCCATTCCATCAAAGTTAATTGTTAGTGGATTCTTTTTTAGCATTTTATCAAAAGCCGTTTGAATTATTAATAATTTATATTCTGCACTATTTTTTGTTTCACTATATGCATTTGTCCAATTAACATATTTAAAAGGATTAGTTACTCCGTCTGAATCCCTAAAAGACATCGATCCTCCAATTTTTGTAAATTGTGCGCTTTGATAATCATTAATAAATTTATTATTAATTTTTTCATTATAATTAACAGGTGGGTTCGGCTGTTCTTTTGATAGTATTTCATCTTGAGTTAATTTCTTAAATAAATCATCTTTAGAATCAAATTTAAACTTCTTAGTATTTTCTGTTAAAGTATCAATATATTCAAGATTAGAACTTACTAATCCATTTCTAATAAGACTTAATAAATCTTCTTGTGTACCAAAATCATGATTTTTAATAAGTCTTCTTGTTTGTTCTACGTTAATTGTATCCTGAGCTTTTGTTGATGCTACAATATGTTTTGCACCATTTCCATTTAATGATGTTCTTGTAAGTATGCTAGCAAGATCTTCAAATCTTAATTTCTTTTCAACTAATGTTGAATACAAATAAAATGGATATCCCCTAGAAGTTGATGCTCTTTTTGCAATCCATTCCATTGCTTTTATTGGAGACCAATTTGGAATAATACATCTTAAAAATTGTTTATCAATACCTGTATTTGTTATTTCTTTTGATAGAAATTGTTTACTAATATTTTTTAAAATTTGAATTGGGCTGCCAGTATAATGTCTATTAATATTAATTAAAGATGAAAAATAAAAAATATCTTCAACTAAATGAAATGCAATAACTTGTGAATTATCTTGAATTTTTTGAACTTTTTCTATTTTAGAAATAAAAAAGTTTTTAGTTATAGGACTAGCGCCATCTTCTAATGATCGTATTACTATCTTAACACTTTCCGATCCAAGAATATCTGCATCTTGATAAAAACTACTATCATCAATTAATAACATTCTTGCAGTAAGATATGGTTTTTCAATATGTTCAAAAATTTCAATATCACTTACAATACGATTTAATTCAACGGGTCTAGCAAGACGTTCTGAATTTAGTTCAATAGTTTCAAATTCAAATGAGGTTTTTTCTGCAGTCATTATACACTACCAATTGCATCTCTAAAAGCTTTAACTATATCACGTACAACACCAGGTTTAATGACTTTAATTTGTTTATTAGCTTCATTTATTTTATTCACTCTTTCTAACCATGTAACTTCAGTTAATTGTGCACCAGGACCAACTTCAGGATCTATGTCAACAGTTTCTCCAGAAGCATTTTCATAGTGATGTGCTGCGTTATATTGAAACTCATAACTCGTAATTACAATAGTTTCAATTACATTATTACTATTAGTAGATGTGACATTTTCACCAGCAACAAAAGTACCAGTAATATTTTCTAAATATAGTTGTCCTAAATCTAAATTTCTTTTTCCAATAATGGCTGTAGCTGATGAAGTAGATCCAGTAATAGTTTGTCCAACTTTAAATTTATCAGTTAATTTTGTTCTAGTTGTAATTACTCGAGTAGCATATTTAACAGTTGCTGTTTCAAATAACTTATTATTTGCAAGCGGCCATCTTTGTTCTCTGATATTATCATTCATTAAATAAAAAGTCCAATGATAATCGGGAGTTCCATATAATTTTTCAGAAACTTGATCAGGCCTTTCACCAGGGAGAATATTATATTCTTCATAAATCATGGTTGCATCTGCAATTTGATCTACAACATCAGCATACACTGATATATTTTCAAATTTAGCTGGTGATGTTTCATCGGCAAATTTATAATCAATAATAGGAAAGTATTTAAAATAATTAGACATTAAGTACCGCCAATCGTATTAGCTTCAGCCGGATTTGAACTAGTACCAGCATCAGTTCCGTTTTCAAAATGATAGAATGAATCATTATCTTCATTCTCAATATCTTTTCGTGTTTGAGCTTTATATTCAGTAAAGTTTAAAGATAAATCTATTTCTGTTGGTGAACCATCTTCGTGTAATGCAGGATTTGTTGCATTATAATTTGTACTTACTGATTTACAATAACATAATTTAATTGGTGTGCCAATATTTTTAAAATGTCTATCTCCTGCATTTGATAATAAACGAATTTTAAACATATTGGGATATTCAAATCCTACAGAGAAGGAACCAAAACTCGAGATCTCTTCGGGATAGGAATGAAATCTAAAAAATTTAATAATTGATTTTACAGCTAATGACTCTTCTCGAGAACAAGGGATAAATTTAAAACTAAAACTAAATTCACGTACAGCTACACCATTAAAATTAGTTCGTATATTTGGATTCATTGTTGCTCGAGCTGTAATACTTGCTACGTTTTGTGCAGTTTCACTTCCTGTAAATTGTGCAACTTTTAATGCGGCAAGCCTTCCAACAGATTGATCTCCGAATGTGGCTTTTAACGCATCCATAGCCGATGCGCCTGCTGTAGATAATCCTTTACGAATTGATTCTCCAATCGTTCCGCCTTGATTTAAAGTATTTGCTGCGGCTGCACCAATTGCGCCTAAAGACGATTGAGCATAATCAAAATTATCTGCTACTTGAAACCCGCCTAATGGGACATATATATCTGCACGTTCTCCGCCAATATCAAAAAATCTAAGATTATTTGTGATAGGGGCTTTATTTCCATTATTCCTAGCACTCGCACCTCCAGTGACTGAAGTTGCAGCATTTGCTACTCCTAAAGAATTAATACTAGGCGGTTCAACTTTAACAGCTTGAAAAACCATTTTAGTATTATACTGATCTTCTTGATTAATTGGATATTTTAATTGACCAGGATATGGTTGCTTTGGTCTATCGGCCATACTATTTTCCTATATACATATTATGTAACTTTAATCTATTTATACGCAAAGACATGGCATACAAAGGTCCATATATAGTAGAGAATACCAAGAAATACGCCGGAGATCCATCTAATGTAATTTATAGATCTTTATGGGAAAGGGATGTATTCAAATGGCTAGACAGAAATCCAAAAGTCAAAAAATGGTCATCAGAAGAAATAGTAATTCCTTATTGGTACGATATTGATAAAAGGTATCATCGCTATTATCCCGATCTCAAAATTGTCTTTGAAGATAAAACACTCATCGTTGAAATTAAACCTTCCAAAGAAACAGTCGTTCCAAGAAAAACAGGAAAAACAAAAAGACAATATGTTACAGAAGCAATAGCTTATGTTAAAAATATGAATAAGTGGGAAGCCGCAACTTCATTTTGTAAGAATAGAAAATGGGAATTTCAAATCTGGACAGAACATACATTAGCATCCATGGGTATTATGCAAAAACCTTTGAAGAAAGTTCCTGGCAAATTAAAGCCATTAGCTCCGTTCAGAAAACGTAAAAAATAGTTATAAATACTCGTATGGCAGGCGAAAGTTTATTTAGAGATTTAGAGATAGAAGCATTTCGTGCGGGTATTACTCCACGTACAAAAGAATCTATTCGTTGGTTTAAAGATAAAGCGAGACAGATGTTTCGCGGACGTTTTACTATGAATAGAGATAAATTATTAAGAGATGATGCTTTAGAATTAAAGTCTAGACCGGTAACTCGGACTGGACCGCAAGGAAATATGTATATGTTTTTTTATGATCCTAAATATAAAGAAACTTTACCTTATTATGATGGATTTCCTTTAATTATTATGTTAGGACCTGCTAAAGGTGGATTTATGGGACTTAATCTTCATTATTTACCACCAGCTGTTCGAGCTAGATTATTAGATGTTATTATAGGAAACAATAGAGCAATACCTAAAAAATTTGTCGAGCCAGCAATGAAACATTATTTGTTTAAACATGTACGTAGTAGATTTGCTTTAGTCGAAAAACCAGAGTGGGAAGTTGCAACTTTTCTTCCAAGTGCTAATTGGAATAAAGCATCTGCAAATACTGTATATAAAGATACAAGAAAGAAATTATAATGGCTTCTTTATCAGAATTAAAAACTTCAATTACTTTTGGTGGCGGTTTAGCTAGGACTAATAAATTTTTAGTAACTCTACCTTCTCTTGGAGGTGGCGGACTTATTGGTGCATTAGGTTCAAGGAATATGAATATTCTTTGTAGAACTGCACAACTACCTTCAAAACAAATTTTGACTCATGAAAAACGTATAGGTATGAAATTTGAAAAGGTTGCATATGGTTACGGTGTTGAAGATGTAACATTAACATTTATGGAAACAGCATCACTACCAGTAAGAAGATACTTTGATACATGGAGAGATCTTATTTTAAATGAAGATGCTCAAACATCAAAATATAAAACAGAATATCAGAAACGTGTTATAATTAGTCAATTGGCAATGCCGTTGCCACTTGGCGCTTTAACAGGACGTTTGCCACTTGATGTTCAAGTAGCAACATATACTGTTGAATTAATTAATGCGTTTCCAACATCAATAACGGCAATTGAATATACAAACGAGGCTGATGGTTATGCTGAAACAACTGTTGCTTTATCTTATACTAATTTTAAGAGAGTTCCAGCTGGTCAGTTATCATTATCAGTTAATTTTTAAAGGTGAATTAAAATATGGCACTACCAAAACTTAATAATGCTCCGTCTTATGAAATGATAATTCCGTCATCTGGTAAGAAGGTTCGATATCGTCCGTTTTTAGTAAAAGAGCAAAAGTCTCTTATGCTTGCGGCAGAATCAAATGACAATAAAGTTATGTTTAGATCAGTACTTGATATTCTAGTACAATGCATTGATGACAAAATTTATGAAAGTCAACTTGCTGCATTTGATGTTGAATATATGTTTTTACAATTAAGATCAAAATCAGTAGGTGAATCTTCTGATATATCAATTAAGTGCGATCAATGTAGCCACGCAAACGATATTAAAATCCAACTTGATACTATTAAAGTTGAAATTGATAATAATGTCGAAAAAAAGATATCAATTACTGATGATATTAAAGTGCAGCTAAAATATCCATCATATATTGATATGATTGAATCAGGTATTGGTGAAGGTGAATTAAATTCAGATCAGATGTTTAATATTATGCATAGTTGTATTGAATATGTCGAAACTCCAGATGAGAGAATCGATATGAAGGATGTTGAAAAGAAAGAAGTTACCGAGTTCATTGAATCAATGAATACAGAACAGTTTAAATTACTTCAAGATTTTCTTACAACTATGCCTAGATTAAATCATACTGTAAAATTTAAATGTACACAATGCGAGCACGATAATGAAATATTAGTGGAGGGTATTTCAAATTTTTTATAATAACTCTATCTCATGATAATCTAGAGAATTATTATAATTTAAATTTCTCTCTAATGACACATTGGAATTGGAGTTTGACTGAGATAGAGAATATGCTACCTTTCGAAAGAGAGATTTATGTAGCATTATTATTAAAGCATGTGAAAGAAGAAAAGGCTAGACAAGAAGCAATGAATATAAAACGATAAGGTAAAGTTATGGCAACTTTAGAGAAAGTCAATCAAAGTCTAAAAGACCAAGAGCGATCTGATAAAAAAGGATTTGAAGGTACTATTTCAGCAGTGGAATCGTTGAATAATACTATGCAATCTTTTGTCAAAATGGTCCAGCTTCAAAACATGAAGTTGCTTGAAGCTATGCGTGAAAAGCAGGCTGCAGGTGCAGCGGCATCCGAAGATGTTAAAGCCGAAGAACCAAAGAATAATTTAAAAATGATTCTTTTAGGTATTGTTGCGCTCCTTGGTGGATTCTTGAAAGGTCTCGCAGATTCACTTAAAGTATATGCCAAACTTTTTAGACTTGATAAGTTGATGGAATTAATTAAAACAAATCTTTCAACTTTAAGAGCAAACATTTCTGCAGGTTTACAAAGAATACTCACGCCCATTCGAGCTTTCTTTTCTGCAAAAGGTGCACAATTAGCAGCGATTGCAGATGACTTTAAGATGAAAACTCTTACATTAATTGATGACGCAAAGGCTGGAATACAAAGAGCAATTCAACCTATTCGAAATTTCTTTGCAAGTTCTGGAGAAAGTAGTCTTGGTCGAGTAATAAGAAATGTTGTTACTTTTATTCGAAATGCTTTTATGTTTCCACTAGAACCTTTAGCTGATTTAGTTAAACCATTTAAAGCTATTTTTACTGGCGGCGATGAAGGTGTAAGTATTATTACAAAAATCGTGAATACAATTAAAGCACCATTTACTGCAGCCATAGAAGCTGCGCAAAAAGCTGGTGGATTTATTAAAAGTGCATTTGCTATTTTTTCAGAAGGTAGTCAATTTATGACAATACTCGGTAGCATCGGCCGAGTAATAGGTAGAATCTTTTTACCATTGACATTAATCATGACTGCTTATGATACAATTAAAGGCGCAATTCAAGGATTTGAAGAAGATGGATTTCTTGGAGGTATAGCTGGTGCAATTAAAGGTCTTCTTCAGTCTGTTATTGGTATGCCACTAGACTTATTGAAAAGTGCAGTATCATGGATATTAGGTAAATTTGGCCTTGATGATGCTGAAAAGTTTTTAGATAGTTTTAGTTTTTCAGAGCTGATTGGAAAGATGATTAATGGCCTTGTTAATTCTGTTATTGAAGGTGCGGCCGTAATAGCTGACGCATTTGGTTTAGGTGATAAAATTAGAAAGTTTAAAATAGGCGACGAGGGTAAAGAGACAAGAGAAAAAATAGAAGCGGTTAATCGTGAACGAGCATCTAGAAAAGTAGATAGCCCACCTCCGCCTGTTAAAGAAGAAGCTCAATCTAAAAAAGCAGAAGATGTTATTACACCTACTACAGAACCCCCAAAAGAAAGTCTGTTTGCTAAAAGAGCAAGATTAAGAAAAGAAGCACGAGAAAAACGTTTTGCGGAAAGAGTGGAAGCAAGAAGAAATCAAGAAGCCGAAGAGCTTGATGCAATGGGTGGAGCCGGCGGACGAGTAAAAACACAAAATGTTGTTAATGCTCCGACTAGTAGTGTACAAAATAATAATACTGCTAACAATCAAACAATAGTTTCACCACCTACTACATCTTATGATGGCGGTGATCCTCGTTATACCGACCCCATGCCTTGGGATTAAAAGATTTTAAATACCCAATTTTCTGCACAATCTTCAGCATACTGTTCACTATGAAGAACACCATCAGTTTCCATCTTTCGAGTTTGTGATAAATGTCCATGCTCATAGCAATCAACATACCATGCGGGATCGTCTTTATACCGAAAGACAATACCCTGTCGGGTATTGTCCTCTGATAAAAATTCATGAATAACCATTTTAGTCTTCATTAGCTAATCTCGCAAAATAAGACATAGTGTCATCATCTTCTGATGGAATGTCTTCTGCCGTAGTAGGAGTAATTGGCGCAGGAGCAGGCTCATTCATTTGAGCAGTTTGCGACATTGTTGGTGCACCAGAATTAACTACATCTTCACCAAGAACCTTAGCTAATTTTAACTTGAGTTCATCGTAAGTCTTATAGTTTTTTGGATCAGAGAACTCTGATAAATCGTGAAGCTGATTATAAACAGCCTCTAGTTTCGTATCATCACCATCATACAAGGATGATGTACCACCAAACTCAGATTTATCATAATTTCTATAACCTTCAACATTTCTGATTTTGAGTTTGAATTCAGCACCTTCCCAGAAATCAAAAGGATTGACCGCCTTTTCATCAGCAAATTCAGGCTGCATAGAATCCATGATTTTATCAAAGATCTTTTTACCGAATTTATAGATGAACACCTTTCCTTCATTTTGAGGTGCAGATGGATCTTGAAGTACAAGTGCATTTACAACATAATGTAGTCTTCTTTTTTGATCTCTTGCTCGGTCTTTATCAGCGTCATTGCCTGTATTCCAAAGCCTTGAGTTGAGTTCACCGACTGGATCGGGTTGACCAATAGATGTAAGGCTATTTTCAATATACCATAAACCGGTTGGTCCTTTGAATCCGTGATCCCAGTATCTAACCCATGGTAATTCTTGTCCTTCCATTGCTGGTAGGAATCTAAGTACTGCGTACCCGTTACCTGCTTTATCTACTGTTGGTTTCCAGATTCTTTCGTCAGTATACGACTTCTTCTCTCCACCACCGCCAGTGGCTTCCGCTGCTTGAATAAGTTTTGAGATTGAGTCGCGATTAGTTTTTAGATTTGCAAATGACATATATTTTTTTCCTTATATAGCTGAAATATGTTACTGTAATATTATACAAAGTTCATGTGTCTTTGTACACCGTTATTTATACTTTTAATCAGCAAAAGCTGAATCAAGTGTATTTTGTTTTGGCAAAAAGTTTAAAGCCATTGCCTCGGCTGCGATTTTGTCTCGTATAATTGGTGAGACAAATTTCTTCATATCTTCTGGTTCAAGATCGTTCTTTTCACAGAGATGTAATACTGCGTCCATATAACTAAGTTTTAATTCATTCACTGTTGCTTCAACTAGTGATGTAAATTTAGATTTAGTTAAAAATTCTTCTTCAATTGTCATTAAAATACCCTTAATAAAATGGTTTCTGTATTAATTCTTCCATTTGCTTTTGTTGCTTTTGTTGTTAAATTAACAATTTCTTTTTGAATTTGAAGTGCCGTTTTCTTTAACACAATCGGTAAAAAGTCTAATGGCTTTCTTAGTGTTATTTTTGTACTTGTTTCTGGATCAAAGTTTTTAATTGTTGAACCAGAAATTATGAAACCTTTTGGATCTTCAGTTTCATAGTAAGTCAATTGTTTATACTTTGTGTTAAATACAAACAATCTGACTTTACCAACAACGTGTGCTGGATTAATTGACACGATTTTATATTCAGTATCTTCTTTTTTAT
>Ga0070749_10002721_pt1 | contig 11821 bp, 11 predicted proteins | sample VirMetDEL_Nov_18_FD_75180 | JGI IMG/M metagenome (GOLD analysis project Ga0070749, IMG submission 75180) | Aqueous microbial communities from the Delaware River and Bay under freshwater to marine salinity gradient to study organic matter... | ecosystem: Environmental > Aquatic > Marine >...
AACCGCCGCAGCTCCCAAGCTGCGCGGCGTACCGGCAGGCTGGAAGATCTCCATCAGCATGTCTTTGTCGCCCTGGGCGATAGCGCGGCTGGCGCCGATCGTGTCGGCAAGCAGGTTCTTGGCGGCAGGCGATGCTTGGCGCAACAGGTCTTTGGCTGGCTCGCTCAGGCTGTTCACGGCAGGCACAAACTCAGCAACGCCCAAGGTGGTGAGCGCTGTTCCGATTGCGGCATCTACCAGGCCTTGCGTCATCATGTTTGTGTCGCCAGACGACAGGCCGTTCTTCATCAGCTCATAGCCGGAATTGAACATCCGAGCGCCTTCATCTGTAGACATGGCGCCACCAATGCCAGGAGCAGAAACGTCCAACACATTGGTGAACATGTTTGAAAAGGCACGCAGACCGCTGGGGTCAAGGTTTTCTTGGCCGATCAGGTTCTGCAGCACAGAGCTGATGGTATCTCCGACGACACCAGTAGACTCACGGTTTGGATCAAGAGTATTGTAGATCGCACCCTGAATACCTTCCCGCATGCTTTCAGCCCGTGGCATCACCATCTCAGCGCCAGGCTGCTGCGCATACTGCGCCATCTGGTCTGGCGTCAGCTTCATCGGAACCTGCAGATCTCCGATGTTGCCAAGCGCGAACTTCTCATATTGCTGGACCTCAGCCTCGGTGTAACCGGCGGCCAGATAATCCTCCAACTGAGCGCCGTTCTCGCCGCCGATGATGCTTTCGATCGGTGCGCGACCATTGGTCGGGATTGGCGTTTTAGAAGTAGGCGCAGGCTCCGGCGTCTGAACCTGAGCCAGCACATCAGTCTCTGCGGCCTGCTTCGGCGTCACAGGACGATCACCCACACGCAGCTTTCCGCCAGATGGCAGATCGATGTAAACGCCCTCGACCTTGCGGATCGGATCATACTGCACGAAGCCGCCGCGAACATTGTCCACAGAAGCGCCGGAGTACGTCTTGATGTCAGCCGCTTCATTGTAGCGGGTCATCTCAAGGTCGGTGTCATCGTTTAGCGTGTATGCCATCACTGGTTCCCCATCTGCTGCATGTAGCGAGAAATCTGAGCCTTAACGGCATAGTATACGCTAGTCTGTTGTTTTGTAGGAGCAGGCAGCGATTGATACCAAGCGTCAATATCTGCGATCTCATTGCCAGGCGTCAGGCTTGGAATGCCCATTTGAGACTGCGACTGCAGGTACTGAGACAGTTGGTTCTGCAAGCTTGCCCGGTAAATCGCAGCACGATCTGCCACAAGGCGATCTGCCTCCGCCGTCAACTCTTGGCGCGTCATCGGATTGCCTTGTGATTGACGCGCGTTTGCAGCTTTTAGCAGTTGAGCGCTGACATAAGCATACGCTGCCTGCGCCTCTTTCGAAGCCTCATCATTGGCACCAGCAAGCTTGTTATAGTTGAACCGAGCCGCGACCGTATCATCCACATCGCGCAGCGCATCGTCCGCCCCAGATTGAACCTTCCCGAACAAAGCCTCCCAATCCTTAAGCGCAAGATCGCCACGATTTGCATTAAGCTCATTAGCCGTCAGATTGCCAGTATTGGCTTTCTGGACAAGAGCCGCATAAACACCGGGATTTGTGTCAACGGCAAACGGGCCGACAGTGTTCGGGTTCTTGTGCGTATCAAGGCTCTTGCGCTGCTCTTGGCTCATGGCGTTGCGGGCGTCTAGCAACGTGGAAACCGCATCAAGATACTGCTTGCCCGTGATCGGCTGGTCAGGTGTGATGCCCGACAGCGCCAAAGCTTCTGGTGCCACAGATTGCAGGCGAGCCGTAAGATCTGGGCTGGCAGGCGCATCGCCCCTGACACCGAATGCTGAATTGTACAGTTCGCCATTCTGCTTGGTTATTGCCGCATTAAGCTCAGAGATCAGCTCATCTCTGGCACCGTCGATCTTGTTGGCCTGCGTAATAGCGTCAGCGATAGCTTTGGTCGCAACATCAGCAGATGCCAAACGAAGAACTGAAAGCGTGTAAGATGAGCTGGCATCAAGGCCAGATAGTTCTGCAGCTTGTTCCGCTGTCATTGCTCCTGAATTTACATCGTCTTGGTACTGTAAAGCGCGAGCCAAAGCGACACCTCTTGCTGGGTCGCTAGAGACAAAAGCAGCCGTCAAATTATCGACGACCTTATTGAGCATTTCTGTATTTACCGTCTGCGCCACTTCAGGCGTGATAATACCAGATGCAACGTCTGATTTCAGGTCAACACCTGCGGCAGTCAATAACATCGTGGCAGCGGCTGGATCCATATCGGGGTTGCTCAATTGCGCGACAAGTGCTTCTTGCCGAGCTTTTGCAGCAGCAGCGGCTTTGGCCTTGATGTTAGATTCAACCGCATCGCGAAGTTGGAAGCGCAGCGTCAGCTCTTGCTGATTGAAGCGAGCGTTAAATGCGTCCGTCATTGATCGGCTGGACAACCCATCCGCCAAGCGTTCACGCATCTCCTTGGTCGAAACCTGCCAAGCACCCGTGCCTTTTTCGTTCAAAACGTCGCCAAGGCGCGAGCTTTCTTTCAGACTATCGGCAAGATTGCGCATCTCTTCTTCTGCGCCAAGCAATGCCTCGTTGTACTGGATCTTGGCTTCCGCTTCGGCACGAGCCAAAGCGTACCTATTCACTTGGCTGAAAGCCTCACTAAGCACTTCACCCTTGCGCAGCTCTGCCTGCACAAAGACGTTTGGGTCCATTCGCGCCCTGATGCTTGCACCAGGCGCTTCTGAAGTGGCAGCAGCTTTTGAGGCGTAGACCGGAATGCGCATGGATTAGCCCCCAAACAATTTGTATTCGTAGCCGATTTGAGCAGCCTGGCCGACCGAGCCAATCAAGCTTGCTGTGCCAGCCGCCCGCAGCCCAGACGCCTGAGCCTGACCACCCATGCGGGAAAGCTCTGCATTTAGTCTGGCCGACTCTTGTTCGTCTGAGATCTGCATATTGGCAATCTCTTTGTTGAACTCGGCCACGTCCTGTTCATACTGGAATTCACGAGCATTCTCCCGCAAGATTTGCAGCGGAGAGCCCTGCGACATATCAATACCGGCAAAGCCAAAGCCAGCCCGCACAGCGCCCTGAACGTCACGCTCAAAGGCCGTGCGGCTGCGTTGCGCCTGTGTCAGGAAGTTTTGATTGAAGATCTGGCGCTGACGCTCAAGCAGGTCGATGTCGCGTTCAATAATCTTGGCATTAAACTCGCCAGCTTTTTGCGCTGCAGCGGCGGCTTTATTAGATGCGCGTTTTTGAGCTGCGCCGCTAAGAAGGGAAGCTCCAAAGGCTAATAACCCGAACATCACTCACCTCATTTGTCGAAGGTGTTCAGGCGCGGGAACAGCGCCAAAACTGTTAGCGGAAGAGGCTGGTTTTGACGAGCATAGATCCGATCATCATCATCAAAGCCACCATCAAACTCAATGTCCTTGTCGCCGGTGAACAAAGGCACAGCTTGGTCCATAGCCATAGAGCTGTCGCGGAAGTAAATACGCTCAAGCTTATCTGCGCCACTTCCAATCTCGGCGCCAACCGTCTCATGCAGTCTAACCGTGATTGCATGAATACGCTTGGGCTTACCCTGGCTCGTGCCGTCAACAGATCCAGCTTCCAAGCGCAGGGTCTCCATCACGCTGGTGTAGCCATAGCCGACAGCCGCAACCGTGGCCGAGACGTTCAGAGACACTGAGCCATCAGCCACCGTCTCATCAGAGTGGCTGGCACCGTTGGCCAAGATCGATACTGTCTCGCCCTGCAGATGGTACAGGCCAGACAGACTGGTCACGGCGCTGCCACTATAGGCCAGGCCGCTGTCCACAAAGAAAGCGCCGGTGGTCACGCTGCCAAAGTTAAACGGCTTCATTAGCTCAATGTACCGTTTGGTCGCGCCGTTGATGGTGCGCTTCACCACCATGTACAGCTCGTCCTCGCCAGTGTCAGTCGGTAGCGTAGCAACGCTCTCAACAACAGCTTGGCCACCGTCAAACTCTCCACCGATCACATGTTTGTGAAACGCAACCACCTGCTCCTCGCGGCGGTAGGTCATGCCGACAAGCGTGCCATCAGCCCGAACCATCCAGATGATGCTGTCAGGCTCTTGCTGGTAGGCAAACTGCGTGATGCCACCAGCCGTGATATGCTCGGCTAGGATTGACATGTCAGGCGCCTGATACGCATCCGCATTGATGTCACCGACGTACTTGAATTCACGGATCTTGCGATTGCCGCGCTGCAGAAACAGCGTAACGTCGGCAACCTGCACAGGTTCGATCGAAGCCGTCCCATAGTTTGAATACTTACGGATCAATGTCGTGGTCGGGGTCACAGGCCCATCGCTGGTGGCCGTCACCACATATTCACCGCCAGAAGTGCCAAGCGTCAGAACCCTGGTTGCCGACAGATAACGGATCGCGTTTACTTGGTTAGATGCGATTGTATAGATCAGCGCATCGTCATCAGCCGTGCCGACCGTGAAGTTCAGGTAGTCCCCGTTCTTGGAGAACCACAGCGTCTGCGGATTGTTGTTGGTATTCCCAAACACCAGGCGCTGCTCAAAGAACGTCACCACGCTAGGGCGATTGTTTGAACCACTCAGCGCAGGCGTAGGAGATCCAGTGATTGTTGCCGTCGCAAGCGTCCAGGCCGCAGACCCAGTGCGCGACAGCGTGCGGATGTCGTAGTTCGGATGCACGATGTACATCGTATCAGCCGATTGCGCATACCGCAGGCTAAACAGATCAGCCTCTACATACGGGGTGGAGATCTCATAGATCTTGTCAGCCGTGCCGCCAGAGGTGAATGCCGTGAAGGAGGTGGTGTCTACCGCAACACCGAACAGATCCACCAGCGTGAAGGTATTCGTCGTGGCATTGTCCACAATGAAGTTGCGCTCATTGAGCTGCGTCATCCCGCCGACATCGGTGATGTAAATCTCATCGCCGTCGCTGAAGCCGTGCGAGTTGGACGTGATCACGCCAGGGCTGGCTTGCGTCACACCCGTGATCGTCTTGGCCGAGCCGGTCAAAACCTGCAGGCCATTGCGGTACACCCGCATGGTCTCTGGCCCAAACTCCAAGATGTAGGTGTCGCTGGTTTTGAACTGAAACGGAATCAGGCGAGCCTTGGCTGCGCTGTTCTTAACCTCTCCAAGAAACTCAGTGCCTGGCCGACGAGTCACACCGCCATGCGGCATGCAGATCATATTGGTCAGCTCGGACAAGCCTTGCCGATATTTTTCAAGAGTGATCTGACCTTCAAGCCGGGGCGAGATCTCGCCTGCAGTAAATGAACTCAAAGCCGGTGCTGAACGAGCCATCAGAACCTCGATTCGATAAAGTCGCTTGCCTCAAGCTTTTGCGGCGCACCTTCGGTCGCATCGACAAACCGAGCCTCGCGCATCTTTTCATCATACAGCGCCGTCACAAGCTGCACGACCGTTGTCGAGCCTGTGACCGCATAAGCGATCTCCATGGCAAGACGCGCCGCCAGAGCCTCTACTAGGCTGGCATCGTACTCCTGGGGGTCAGTCACCCGTGCGATATATTTGATCCGAGCCGTGCCTTCATCCGTAAGAAGCTTACGCCCCTCGATAACAAACACCGGGCCGCCAGTGTTCGAGAACATGTTGTCCTGCGGGTAAGACAGCGAGCCATTGCTGAATTCAAGAACCCGCAAGCAGTACGGGTCGGTCGGCAGCGCGTACTGATAGGCATACCCAAATGCAGGGGCCTGTACCTCCTGAGCCAGCTCAGCGCGGCGTACCAGACAATTCCATGGATGGGAGCGGAACACAGCATCGCGAGCGCCTTCATAGCGCTGGTTTACCAGGCGCCCTGCCTTGCTGTTCTCATCAAAACTGGAAATATTCGAGGCCCCGATCATGTTGAGAGCGTAGTTCGCAATATCAACCGTGCTTGTCATCGGATCGCCCCTTGTGGTGGTAAGGGGGCAGTCGCCCGCCCCCTTAGTCTCTTAGTCCAGAGCGTACATGATGGTCAGCTCGATGGTGCCGGTGCCAGCGGCGCCGCCCATCGTAACAGTGACCGGCATGCCGTTGGCATTCGCGTCAACTTCCGAACCCGAACCCAGAGCCAAGGTAGCCAGGACAGCAGTCTTGGCAGCCGAGGAGGTCGAGGTGGCAGCCAGGTAGGCGGCAGCCGACAGCGAAACAGCCGAGCCAGCGGCGTTGGTGTGCGCACCATAGCCAACCGACAGGGTGGTCGAAGCGCCGAGCGCGTCATTGGCCAGCCAGCCCGAAATGAGGCGAGCGTTGTCCGGCAGGACAAACATCTCGATCACGTCGCCGGAAGCCAGCGAAGAAGCCTCATAGGTGCCATGGGCGATGCGAATACGGCCACCAAGCTCGTTGGCCTTATTCTTGACGGTCGGGGTAGCACGAGTGTTCGTGCGCTGCGCGGAATGAACAGTAGCCATTGCTCTTCTCCTTATTCAGTGCAGAGGACTTCAACGACCTTCTTCTCTTCCATGCGGGTGGCGCCAAGCGTCATCGCATAGTAGATCTGGGTCGCATACGACTTGTCAGCACGCTCATCAATGCGAGCAGTCGGCTCTTTGCCGATCGCCAGCTTGATGCCGTCCATTGCCCAAGCAACGACACGGCGAGCGCTGGAACCATCAACACCAAGACGGTTCGTCACGATGAAGTTGAAGCCAACAAAGCTGTTGATTTCACCCATCGCCAGAGCCTTGACGGTGTTGTAGTCCGACGAGGTGACCGTGGTGTTGTTCAGCAGGTTCGAGATCTGCTTCGGAGACACCGCGATGTAGCGCGGGATCGACGGGTCAACATCACCAGAGTCAAGGATTTCCTTGGCTTCGATCAGCTTAGCCAGCGTCAGGCCAGTCGCACTTGCTGCAATCTGGTTGTTCGACGTGTCGAAAGCGGTCGAAGTCGAGCCATCCTTGCCGGTCAGCGCGGAGCCCAGAGCAGCCGAGATGATCACGTCATCCATGGCACGGCCCATAGCCGCAGCAGCAGCGCGGGCATAGGTCGAGGTCGGGTCCACCAACAGGCGCACCTTGTCCTGATCGTCCACCAGGTCGGCATATTCATAGTCCGACATGGTGACCATACGGCGCGAATGCGGCGTATCGATCAGCGGGGTGTCTGCATGGCGCGAGGTGCGCAGGACAGCAGCGGCGCTGCCAACCTGGTCGAAGAAGGCTTTTTCGCCGTTCACAGTTTCTACATCCACCGCATTGCGCAGCAGCGAACCCATCTGCTGCGAGAGCATCTGGATGTTCGAGGAGAACTGATTGACGAATGCCGTAGTGATTTGGGTAGACATCTGTCTTCACTCCAACAAAGGTTTCAGGGTGCTACGCTCGATTGTCCCATGCGGGGTCGGGCTTACTGCTTGGGCAGTCAATCCACCTGGCTCACAGGCTTGGCGTGCGGGTCCGAAGATTGTCCGCTGCATCACATGTACTCTCGAAGGCGCAGAGCCTCATCGACATACGCACGATGCTCAGGGTGGAATTTATCCCAATATGGGGTCCCCTGTCTAGTAATCTCAGAAATCTTGCTCTGAGCTTCTGTCGGGGTCATCACAAGCTCGCTTGCATCGCCCAACAATTTGTCCTCGCCAATCTCTTTTGCAAGGTTCGCGAACATCTTAACGATCGCCGGGTGATCGCCAAGCAAACGACCATCGGCAAGCTCGACCGTATCAAGCAGCTCTGTGTTGCCCAGGAACGTGACAGCCGCCTTATGTGCAAGCTGCACTTGCTGGTCAAACGCCTGGCCCCACTCACGGCGCAGCTCTTGCTCGCCCTCAAGCCGAACAGCCTCAAGCCCCTGCTCACGCTCAGTCATCGACTGCGTAACCGTGCTTTCCAGGAACTGTGCAATCCGATTGGCCTGCTTGCTGTTCAATCCGGCCTCAAATGCCGCATTGCGGAAAGACTCAAGGTCAGCCTCTTGCATGGCCTTAGATTCAAACTGATACGCCTTTGGATCTTCCGGCGCACCCAGGCGCTTGTAAACCTGGCGCCATTCATCATCCGTGGCCGACTTACCAGGCAACGGGATCTTGTCCGCGCCAATCATCCGCTGGGCATGCACATAGCTCTTGGCCAGCGAAACAGGGTCAGTAAAATTGCGCAGGCTCGGCTCAGCCCGCAAATCATCTGGCAGGCTGTCAAAGAACCCGACAGGTGCAGCCGGAGCTGCGGTCGCGACTTCTTGAGATCCAGTAGCCTGGGTTGTCTCTTCGCTCATGTATTTTCCCTCATCCCGCCTTCGGAGAGCATCCTGACGACCAAAAGCACAGCATCACGCTGCCCCTCCTTGAAGGCGGAATAGTGAGGATCGCCAGGAACAAACGTGCTGGCCTCAAACGCAAACCGCGACTTGAGATCAGCCAATACCTTCTGGCCGTCTTCCGTATTAAACGTCCGACGATACGCCAGCTTCAGATCTTCAATCTGCTTCATGCCATACCCCCAGGAAGACCGCCAACAGCCTTAACAAGCGGCGCCACGTTCTTGGCCTGCTCGCTCTCCATCATGGCTTGCTGCATCTGTGCTTGCTGCTGTGCAGCCTGCTGAGCCTGGCGACGAATCCGGGCAACCTCTTCATCCGAGCGGATAACCCGCGCCGGAATGCCCGTAACCTCGACCAAGTACTGCACCAGCCGATCGGCATCCAGGTAATCCATCACAGGCGCAATCTCGGCCACCTGCATCATTACCTCAAACCCGCGCAGCATCGACTGCAGATCCGTCAACTTCTGAGCCTTCGCCAGCGGCGACACATACTCAATGTCGATGTTCTGACCCTGAAGCTCCTCCGGGGCTGGGGGGAGAAGGCCCTCCCGGAGGAGCAGTGCAAAGGCGCGAGAGATCAACGGCTGCAGCAGCTCCGATTGCAAACGGCCCAGAACCGGCCCGAGCAACCGCATCTTCTCTTCGTTCCGTTGCAACACCTCGGTCGCCGTCATCGCAGAACCCTGCGCCAACAGCAACTGATCCACATAAAACGCCTGGCGAATAGCCATCCGGCGCTGCTCTTCCATGTTCAAACCAAGCGGATTGTTTGCGCCAATCTGCAATGGCTCCAACCGATCCCGCGTGCCAGCCCGGTAGAAATTCAACGATCCAGGCGTTGTGCGGATCGGCAGCATAAATCCATCATCCGGCGCCATCAGCGGCGGATCTACCTGCTTCTGAGCCGCACGGATCGTCGTCTCCGACATCTTGTTCAGCATCTTCACATCCGGCAGCGCCGTCATCGCAGGCGATCGACCATACGTCGAAACCGAATCCTTCACAAACCGAGGCACCATGAACGGGAATTCGTCAAACCCGCCCTCAGACAACAGCGCCTTTGTCGCTTTATGATAATAAACCGACGCAACTGGCTTATTCTTGGCAGCCTTGCCCTTCGCCTCTCCACGCGGATAAACCACATGGACAATCTCATGCTCTTTGTACGGCTCGCTCTGAACATCCTTCAGAACCGCCGTGGGCAAATTGTTCCCAAATTGCTGGCCCATCGCCCGCGCAGTCATCTTGAACTTGCGGTAAACCGTATCAACAACCCCAAGCGAATTCTCCGAAATGCAAATCTCAGCAATGTGCCGAGTTGCAAACCGCAAATTCTCGCCGTCCATGTCCAGGTAAATGGCACCCGTGCCAAATACCACCAGGTCATAATACAGCTCATGCACCTCTTGCTGGAAGTTCGACCGATGAAACGCCTGGTACATCTGGTCCAAACAAACTTCCAACCACTCATTCGCAGCATCATTCCGCTGCAAACCAGGCGCACGATACCGCAAGGAAAACCACGGCGTACTCGGGCTGGTCATCATCCCATGCAACGAAGCCGACAACAGCTCAACCGCGTGAATGGCCGTGCCGTCAAAGATCAACTCAGTGCGCTTGTCGCCCTGAGTGCGCTTCTTCGTAATATCAGCCTTACGCGGCAACATGTAATCCGCCAGCTCTTGCCAGTGCTTTTCCCAGTTAGACCGGGAATTCGACAAGTCCTGATACCGACGATCAAGCTTCGCAACCAGCGGATCAACCTGCATCACATGCCCCCATAGCTAGACATCAAAGACCGACGCGCTCGATCCTCTTTCGTCTTCTTCTTAACCGCGCCACCCTCCATCCGACCAGCCATCTTCTGGTTCAGACGCTCCAGCGGATCTACATCAACCGAAGCCGACATCCCCTTGGCAACCTGGTTCGACTTCTTCCCCATCAAACCAGCAATCATCTTGCCATTCATCATTGGATCAAACCCCCGCCCATCAACGACCGCCGCCGACGCAACTGGCCAGTCGCCTCCTGATCAGCCAACAAACCCAAAGATGACGTTAAAATAGTCGATCGACGCCCCTTGGCCGCAGTCTCCGCAACCGCCTTTTCAGCATCGCCCGTCGCAGCCGCAGCAATCAACGCCGCCTCAGCCTGGCCACCAGATGCCGTCGTCGTACCAGGACCCGTCGAAACAGGAATATCAGCAGCCTTCGGACCCTCAACCGCAGGCGCCGCAGCACTCGGCGGCGGAAGCAACGGCTCAATCGGAGCCGGAGGCGGCGGCGGTACAGGAACAGGCGCGGGCGGCGGAGCCGGAGGTGGGGGCGGCGGAGCAACAGGCAACGGAGTTGGCGCAGGCGCAGGCTTACGATCGGGGCCATCACGCTCAGCAGGAGAAGCAGCGGGCTTGGCACTACCAAACGGCAAACCAAGCGTTCCAGTAGATGGCCCCGAAAGCACGCTAAGGCCACCAGCACCAGCACCAGATGCCGTGCCTTTATTGCCAATCCCTAATGCGTTGCCAATCGATTTGGCAAAGTCCTTCATCGCTTGCCCAAAACCACCAGATTTAGCCGCCATCCCGTCACCTCATGCCGCAAACGGATCGTAATCCATCTCCGCCTGCCGTTGTGGAGCCCTCATCATAGGCCCAGCCTCTCTATACCCAACCGCAAAATACCGAAACGCATCAGCCGCATGGCTCGTCCAGTCATGCACAGGGTTCGCCCGAAAACTCCGCGTCCGCTCATTGTACGCTCGATGATACGACCGCAAAGCCTCCAAACCCACATTACACCGATCCCGGTCAAACCACAAACGCGGAATCAACATCTGCGCCGCGTGTATCCCATCCTCAATCGGCAACCGAGGAACAACCCGAAAATTCAACCCCAAATCCCAGGCAACCTCCCGCCTACTCTTCCCACTCCCCAACTCCCGAACCTCAATATCATGCGGCGCATTGTGCGTCCCATACAAATACCCACGCTTGTTCAACACCTCACAATAATGCGGCAAACCCTCATTCCGAGCCTCATAAAAATCTATCACATGTACCGCACGACCAATCGTCTGCGTAAACCAAACCGCCGTACTATCCCCAACACCCAAATCCCACCACGTATCAACCTTGTGCGCAGGATCATACGGAACCTTGCAAATCCGACCACCAGCCTGCGCAGCCTCCAACTCCTTCCCGTAAATCGCACCAGGAATATTCGCATTCCAACTGCACTCAAACTCCTGCTGATACTGGTCATCCGTCATCGTCTGCTTGGCAGCCGTCAATTCTTCTTCGTCTAGGATGCCCGTCTCACTCGCCTTGTTCACAACACACAGCCAATCATCATTGCCACTCGCCTGCTCATACAAATCGTAAAAAGCATTGTGACCCTTCGGCGTACCAACAAACACAGCCCAACCCTTCCGATCCGACAGCGCCGGTCGAATAACCTCGGGGAACACATTCTCAGGCATCTGCGCAACCTCGTCCATCACGCAGCCGTCCAAGTAAATACCC
>Ga0070749_10002724_pt1 | contig 11812 bp, 13 predicted proteins | sample VirMetDEL_Nov_18_FD_75180 | JGI IMG/M metagenome (GOLD analysis project Ga0070749, IMG submission 75180) | Aqueous microbial communities from the Delaware River and Bay under freshwater to marine salinity gradient to study organic matter... | ecosystem: Environmental > Aquatic > Marine >...
AGAAGCTGTTTGGTATGCGTACTGGTGAGTTAGTTACACTGACAGCAGGTACTGGTGCAGGTAAGTCCAGCCTGATGCGTGAACTTATGCATCACTTACTTACCCAGACCCAACACAATGTTGGTGTCTTTTCTCTTGAAGAGAACATCACACAGACTGCTTTCCATCTCATGTCTGTTGAAGCTAATGACCGTATCTACATTGATGAGATACGAAAGAACTACACGATGGAACAACTCAAAGCTATTGAGGATAAGACCATTGGAACTCGCAGGTTCTTTGCCTTTGACCACTTCGGGTCAATGACTACGGATGAAATACTAAGCCGTGTACGTTACATGGTCAAGGCTCTTGACTGTAAGTTCATTCTGATTGACCACCTATCTATCCTTGTCTCAGGTTTAGAAGGTGCAGATGAACGGCGTAACATTGACCAGCTTATGACTAAGCTTCGTAGTCTGGTGGAAGAAACACAGTGTGCTATGTTACTTGTGTCTCACTTGCGTAGGGCATCAGGTGATAAGGGGCAGGAAGAAGGTAAAGAGATTTCTCTTAACCATCTACGTGGCTCACATAGCATTGCACAGATTAGTGATGCAGTCATTGCACTTGAGCGTGACCAACAGGCAAAGGATGTTACACAAGCCAACACCACCACAGTACGTGTTCTAAAGAATCGTTATGCTGGTGAGACAGGTGTAGCAACCTACTTGCTATATGATAAGAAAACTGGTAGGATGTCTGAAATTGACAACCCATTTGAGAAAGTTGATAACGAAACAGAAATGGAGGATTTCCTTTGAGAGTAGCACTAGACATTGAAACAGATGACATTGACGCTACGATAATACATTGTATTGTCGCAGAAGATTTGGACACTGGCGATGTCAAGAAGTGGTACGGTGAAAGCATCAAGGACTTCGCACATTGGTCTGACAATGTTGATATATTTGTCATGCACAATGGAGTATCCTTTGATGCACCTGTACTAAACAAACTGACAGGAAGCAACATCCCACTTAGAAAGGTGAGAGACACGCTTATCCTGTCTCAGCTTCTTGACCCTTCCTTAGAAGGTGGACACTCACTAGCCGCATGGGGTGAGCGTCTTGGCTTTCCTAAGATAGACTACAAAGACTTCTCTTCTTTTAATGAAGAGATGTTAACTTATTGTGTCAACGATGTTAAGCTTACAGTAAGACTATATAAACATCTTGTACCTAATCTAAAGAAATATTCTAAGAAGAGTATAGAATTAGAACATCAGGTACGAGCAATCGTTGACAAACAAGAACGTAATGGTTTCAAACTTAATGTACCTGAAGCATCTTGCCTAGTTGCAAGGCTCACAGAACAGGCTGTAACCATTGAACAAGAGATGCAGGGCATCTTCCCACCTATTGTTACTGAACGCTACTCAGAGAAGACTGGTAAGCGATTAAAGGACAATGTAGAAGTATTCAATCCTGCATCTAGGCAACAGATAGGTAAGCGTCTAATAGAGAAAGGTTGGAAGCCTACTAACTTTACACCTACTGGTCATCCAATTGTAGATGAAGGTACGTTAAAGGATGTAGATATTCCAGAGGCTCAGAAGATTGCACACTATCTGCTGTTGCAGAAAAGAGTTTCACAAGTCCAATCTTGGTTGGACGTAGTGAAGGATGATGGTAAGGTTCATGGTAGAGTTATTACTTTGAAAGCCATCAGTGGACGTATGGCACACAATTCACCCAACATGGCACAAGTACCTGCCGTTTATTCTCCCTTCGGTCAGGAGTGCCGTGCAGTGTGGATACCTAGTGACAGTCGATACAAGTTACTAGGATGTGATGCTAGTTCTTTGGAACTAAGATGTCTTGCTCACTACATGGGCGATAATAACTTTACTAACGAGGTTGTTAGTGGTGACATCCATACGGCTAATCAAAAGGCGGCAGGACTACCAACCAGAGATGATGCGAAGACATTTATTTATGCACTCATATATGGTGCAGGTCCCGCTAAGATTGGTACTATCGTAGGTGGTGGTGCTAAAGAAGGTAAGGCCATCATGGATAAGTTTATGGCTAACCTACCCGCCTTGAAATCTTTGCGTGATAAGATTGACCGGGCGGCAGGTAATGGTTATATACGTGGCCTTGATGGTAGGCTCCTAAAGGTTAGGCAACAACACGCCGCCGCAAACCTACTACTGCAAGGAGCAGGTGCAATCATCTGTAAGGAATGGTTACGCCAGATAACGCTTATGACGCAACGAGATTACAACTACAATCTTGTTGCGTCTATACACGATGAGTATCAGTTTGAGGTACAAGCTGACCAAGCAGAAAGCTTTGGCAAGATAACTCAGGCCGCTATGAAACGTGTAGAGAAAGAACTAAATGTTCAGTGTCCACTTGACAGTGAATATAAGATAGGTAACAACTGGTCTGAAACACACTAGAAAGGAGACAACATGAATAACCTAGAACCAAGCGTAGCTAATCGTAAGAAGTTTGATTTAGATTTAGAATACGGTAAGGTACGTGAACAAGCAATTGCAGATATGCTTCAAGACAAAAAGATTGAAGTAAAATCTGAGCGTGATGTCTGGCAGCACACTGGTAACATAGCGATTGAATATGAATCCTATGGCAAACCTAGTGGCATTGCTGCAACGGAAGCAGACTACTGGTTCCATAACCTATGTATAGGTGACGACATCTTTGCTACTCTTGTCTTTGATACGGATAGTCTACGCCGAATCATTGACAACCTAGACTATAAAAGGTCTGTCTCAGGTGGTGACCACAATGCATCTAAGATGTACCTTCTAAACTTACAGAAACTTTTTTCATCGGATGTGATAAAAGCATATAAAAAAGTTGTTGACACTGCCGCTTAGTGGTGTCATAATTCACAAATCATCAACGAAAGCGACTAAGTTCGCACAGAAGAAAGGAGCATTATTATGCCAGTACTATCAGGAAAATCACATTGGGCAACCATCTCATCACCTAACACAACCTATGAGCCAGTGTACTCTATTGACTTAGCACTCACTGGTGCAGAGTTGGACAAGGCTAAGAACCTTGGTTTGATTATCAAGAACAAAGGTGATGACCGTGGTGACTTTGTTTCCATCAAGCGTAAGCAATATCGCCGTGATGGTTCAGAGAATACCAAACCTGCATTGAAAGATGCACAGAAGCGTGACATGGGTAATGTACTCATTGGTAACGGTTCAGATGTGAACGTACTGTTCAAGACTTATGAGTGGGAATATGCTGGTAAGTCAGGTGTAGGTACTGACCTTCAGGCAGTACAAGTTGTCAACCTCATTCCTTATGGGGCTGATGAAGACTTTGATGTTGTACCAAGTGGGTATACCGCTTCAGAAGATGCGTTCTCTGATGACATCCCCTTCGGCACTTCTGTAGCTTCATAGAGGTATAACATCAACAAGGGTGCGACACATTAAGTTATATGGTCGTGGGCTGACTAGTGTAGGGTTGGGTACGTCAGCACTTCTAAACAAATAGAAAGGGGTATGTTATGGATTCACATAGAGTTCCTTTGTCCTTCGATGAAAATGGATTGGTTACATCTGTAGGTGAGGACATGGTTGACCATCCACCTCATTACAATCAAGCAGGTGTAGAATGTATTGATGCAATCAAAGCCGCAACAGGTGATGAAGGATTTGAATACTATCTACAAGGTAACATAATGAAATATCTTTGGCGTTACAGATACAAGAATGGCGTAGAAGATTTGAAGAAAGCCAGATGGTATTTGGACAAACTAATAGAAGAAACATTTCATCCATAGAAAGGAGTTACAAAATGGCTGATATTAAAACACTTATACCAGACATCTATAAAATGTTGGAAGATGGTGTTGACGTAAGCACTATGCGTAACCGTGAGGCTATGGAAAAGTTTTCCAGAAGCTTGTGGCAAAGTATAGGTCGCCAACTAAAAGAAGGAACCAAACGCCGTGAGGCAGGTGGTGGCTTACGTATGTCACAGATTGGTAAACCTGACCGTCAACTATGGTATGATTACCGTGGGGTTACAGAGCCACGCCCAATAGATGGGCAGACTAAACTAAAGTTTATGTTTGGAGATATCCTAGAGGCTCTTCTTATTCTACTGACTGAGTTGTCTGGACATGAAGTATCAGATGAACAGGGCGAGGTAGAAATCAATGGCGTTAAAGGCCATAAGGATTGTCGTATTGATGGTGTACTAACTGATATCAAATCAGCATCACCCTATGCCTTCAAGAAGTTTAAGGAAGGTACACTACATACAGATGACCCATTCGGTTACATTGCACAAATCTCTGGTTATGCAGAAGCAGGTAAGGATAAAGCCGCAGCATTCTTTGCGGTAGATAAATCCTCTGCTGAGTTAGCTTTGATGGATGTGCAATCTGTACACATGATAAGTGCATCAGACCGTATCAATAAAGTAAAGTCATTCTTACAATCTGAAACACCACCACCACGCTGTTATCCTGATGAGCCTGATGGTAAGTCAGGCAACAGGAAACTAGCAATTGGCTGTATCTTCTGTCCATTTAATGAAGAATGTTGGAAGGATGCTAATGGTGGTGTAGGTCTAAGAAAGTTCCAATACTCTAACGGAGTACGTTATCTAACTCAGGTAGCTAAATCACCTGATGTACTAGAGGTAACTAATGCCTAGAGCAAAGAAATCAAGAATACAAAAGCAGCATCAGTATCGTTCTAACTCTGAACTGAACACTGCTTTTGTACTCACCAAATATAATATCGAGTTTAAGTATGAACCTTACCCTATACCTTATGAATGGCGAGAGGATAAAAAATACATACCTGATTTTATTTTACCCAATGGTATTATCCTAGAGGTAAAGGGTAGGTTCATGCTTGAAGACAGAAAGAAACATCTGTTCTTACGTGACCAACATCCTGATGTGGATATTCGGTTTGTCTTTGATAACCCTTACAGGAAACTGTATAAGGGTGGGAAGATGACATACGCAGACTGGTGCGACAAATATAATTTTCAATACTGCAAAGGTGGAGAAGGTATTCCACAGGAATGGTTTAAGAAGAATGCAAAAAGAAGACATAGTTCTAATTGATGTAGAATTAAATGTCCCTAAGACACCTGAGAAGGCTTTGTTTATGACAGTAATCTTACAAGCTTTACTGGACGCGACAAAGCCTTCTTATGATGGAGAACCAGACACGGCTATCTTAGAAAGAGATAGGGCTGTTGCTTGGTTCTTTGCGTCTGTAGGAGTAACAGCAGAAGACTTTAATACTGTCTGTGATTACGCAGGTATTGACCCTGCTTACATGAGAGACTTTGCATTCAAGGTTCTTAAATCAGGTGAGATAGATTATGTTCGCAAAAGAATTAACGCAGTTTTAGGACACTAGATTATTGTACTTGTAGCCCAATTGTGCTACAATCTATTCTTATTCACTGTTCAAAATGGAAGGGGATTTATATGCAAAATATATTACCAACTGATTATCAAAACTTTATTGCTCTTTCACGTTATGCACGTTGGAAAGAGGACGAGCAACGCAGGGAGACATGGAGTGAAACTGTATCCAGATATTTTGATTATATGGCTAAACATCTTTCTGATAAACACAACTATAAGCTTTCTGATTCATTAAGGTCAGAACTAGAAGAGGCTGTACTTAACCAATCAATCATGCCAAGCATGAGAGCATTGATGACCAGTGGTCCTGCCCTTGACCGTTGTCATGTAGGTGGATACAACTGTTCATATGTACCAGTAGATAGCCCACGTGCCTTTGACGAAACAATGTACATCCTTATGTGTGGTACAGGCGTAGGCTTTAGTGTTGAGCGTCACAACATTGAGAAACTTCCTATTGTTAATGAAGACTTCCATGAAACAGATACGATAATTAAGGTTGGTGACAGCCGCCCCGGATGGGCTAAGTCCCTGAAGGAACTTATTGCTATGCTGTACACTGGACAGATACCAAAGTTTGATATATCAGAAGTACGTCCTGCAGGTGCAAGGCTCAAGACTTTTGGTGGACGTGCGTCAGGACCTCAACCACTAGTTGAGTTGTTCAACTTTTGTATTGAAAAGTTTAAGGGTGCAAAAGGTCGCAGACTATACCCGATTGAATGTCACGACATCATGTGTAAGATTGGAGAGGTTGTAGTTGTCGGTGGTGTAAGACGTTCAGCCCTTATCAGCTTGTCTAATCTTAACGATGACCAGATGGCACACGCTAAGTCAGGTCAGTGGTGGGAGAATGAAGGTCAACGTGCATTGGCTAACAACTCTGTAGCTTACAAGCAGAAGCCTGAGATGGGTACATTCATGCGTGAGTGGTTGTCTTTATACGACAGTAAGTCAGGTGAGCGTGGTATCTTCAATCGTGAATCAGCTAAGAAACAAGCGGCTAAGAATGGGCGGCGTGATGTCAATCAGGATTTTGGTTGTAACCCTTGTTCAGAAATTATTCTTCGCCCCTACCAGTTCTGTAATCTGTCAGAGGTTGTAGCACGTTCATCTGATGACCTTGCTTCTCTTAAAGAAAAGGTACGACTTGCTGCTATTCTTGGCACATTCCAAGCTACGCTAACTAATTTTAAATATCTTCGTAGTATTTGGAAAAAGAATACAGAAGAAGAGCGTTTGCTTGGTGTATCTTTAACAGGCATTATGGATTGCACTACCCTACATAAAGACAAAGGACTATCAGACACACTAGATATGCTTCGTCAGACTGCTGTAGAGGCTAACAAAGCTATGGCAGAACAGATTGGTATTCCTCAAGCTACTGCTGTTACTTGTGTAAAACCTAGTGGTACTGTGTCGCAACTTGTAGATGCAGCATCAGGTATTCATGCAAGACATAATCCTTATTATATTCGCACTGTACGTGGTGACAATAAAGACCCATTAACAGAGTTTATGAAGGCTCAAGGCATCCCTAATGAACCAGATGTAATGAAACCTGAAAGCACCACTGTCTTTTCATTCCCAATGAAGTCACCACATAACGCAGTAACACGTACTGCTATGACAGCTATTGAACAGCTTGAACTGTGGCTAACATATCAGCGTCATTGGTGTGAACACAAGCCATCAGTCACCATCTCAGTCAAAGAAAATGAGTGGATGGAAGTAGGTGCTTGGGTGTACAAACACTTCGATGAAGTTAGTGGCATTAGCTTCCTTCCTTTCAGTGAACATACGTATCAACAAGCACCTTATCAGGATTGTTCTGTTGAAGAATATGGTGAGATGCTAAAGCGTATGCCAAAGAATGTAGACTGGTCAAAGCTTCCTGATTTTGAGAAGGAAGACAATACATCTGGTGGGCGTGAGTTGGCTTGTACGGCTGGTGTCTGCGAGATTGTAGACTTAAGTGCGGCGTAGTATATAAAAAATGACACAGCTTGAATTGTTCACTAAATCAGAGTGTTCATTTGAAGTTAGAGAGGGGAGAGTTTGTAGCAAGTGTAACGAACTTTTACCCCTTTCTTCTTTTTCACCTCACTCTGGTAGTTCTGTCTTATTGCGTTCTGAATGTAAGAAATGTAATAAGCACTTATCACAAACAAGGGAAGAACTAAGACGTAAGTATGGTATGCCTGATAAAGATTATCAATGTCCTATATGCAATGGCAAAGAAGAAGACGTTGCCGGAAAGGGTGGTAGCCATTTACCTGCGTGGGTAATAGACCATTGCCATACAACAGATAAGTTTAGAGGATGGTTGTGCCACCCATGTAACAGAGCCTTGGGTGGATTTAAAGACAATATAAAAGCATTACAAAATGCAATACATTATTTAAAAAACATTTGACATTTAAATAAAAATAAATTAGAATACAGATTCAATTAATAGAAAGGAGCTTTTAATGGAAATAGAACTTGATGCACTTGCTGAAGAAATAAAAGATACTGAACAGCGTCTTACAGAACTTCGTAAAGAGTATCGTGAACGCCGTACATCAGGACTACGTGACGCTATTTCTGCACGTAATGAAGCTGATGCTGCTATTCGTGAAGAACTTAAGGCACTTGGTTATCGTTACACATCTCCCTTTGGATTGTTTCGTTAATGGATAGCAAGAAAAATCCTGTAATATATATTGGATATGATTCACGTGAGAACCTTGCTTATGAGGTCTTGCGTGAATCTATTTTGCGTTACACAAATAAGTACGATATTATTCCTCTTGTTCAGAAATCTCTTAGACGTGCAGGGCTATATCGCCGTAGCCTATTAATTGACATAGAAACTAATAGCGCAGGAAGGGTAGACGAATTTGACTGTCGCCCTTTCAGCACAGACTTTACATTTACAAGATTCCTTATACCTGCTCTAAATCAATATGATGGCTGGGCTTTGTTTATGGATTCAGATATGTTCCTTCGCACTAGCTTGGAAGATTTCTTTGATACATATACAAAGAATGAACAGTATGCAGCACAATGTGTACATCATAACTACAACCCTAAAGCTAGTATTAAAATGGATGGACAAGTACAGCAAAACTACAACCGTAAAAACTGGTCAAGCTTTGTACTATGGAATTGTTCGCATCCATCTAACTTAAATCTTACAGTAGATGATGCTAATCTTAAATCAGGTAGTTGGTTACACGGATTTAACTGGCTAGAGGATGACGAGATAGGTGCTGTCCATGAAGAATGGAATTGGTTAGATGGTTGGTCACCAGAAGTTATTGAAGCTAAGAATGTACACTTTACTACAGGTGGTCCTTGGTTTAATGAATGGGAACCAACCAGAGATATTGACGCACAATACTCTAGTCAATGGAAGAAATTAAAAACAGATATCTTATTGGATAAAGCAATAGAAGGAACAATATAATGTATACTTTTGTAACATCATTTAGCAAGGAAGGATATGAAACATATGCGAAACATATGCTTGAAAGTGTTAAAGAAAAATGGAACCCAGAACACTTTAAACTGGTTGCTTACTACCACGACTTCGATATTAGAGATGTACACGCTCCTGATTGTGATACTATTAGCTATCGTAATCTAAATGACGTAAAAGAAATGGTTGAGTACCGTGAGCGAATGAAGCATCACGATGGTACGGAAGGCGGCAAGATGCCATACAACTGGAGACTTGACGCTATCAAGTGGTGTCATAAAGTGTATGCACTTAGTGACCTTGCATTTGAAATGATGGATGTGGATGATAAATTAATTGATGCAGGTGTAGAGCCACCTGAAAATAATTGGATGATATGGATTGATGCAGATACTGTAGCTACAAAACGTCTTGACGTTGAGCAGGTTGCTCGTTGGTTACCTGATGCTGTTGACCTAGTACACTTAGGAAGGAAAGATATTGACTACAGTGAAACAAGTTTCATGGGCTTTAATCTGGGGTGCTATAATAGTTGCAGTCTCATTGCTGACCTTAGAGGTGCTTACACTATTGGTGAAGTTGTAGCTTATCGTGAATGGCATGATGGGTTTATCTTTGAACGTCTGCTAAATATTTACAAAGCACATGGAATGAAAGTACATAACCTATCACCAAACATAAGTGGTCTATCGGCCTTTGAACAATCTCCCTTGTCTGAATACTTTACCCATTTCAAAGGTAATCTAAAAAAGAAACTTAGTGATGACACTGTTGCTCCAGATGTAAATGGACCACAGCGTTATAAGCAGTTGCTAAAAATTATTGGAAACTACAAACCTCAAACAATTGTTGAGACAGGTACATGGAATGGTGGACGTGCTATTCAAATGGCAATTGCTGCATTCCAGTATACAGATAGTGTACACTATGTAGGCTTTGATTTATTTGAAGAAGCAACACCTGAACTTGACCACATTGAATTAAATTCTAAACCTCATAATAGCCTTGCCGCAGTAAATAAAAGACTGCAAGAGTTTGGTGTTAAGATGTTTGAACAAGGTAAAGAATTTACATTTGAACTATTTAAAGGAGACACAAAACAAACCCTTAAAGATAATGATGCAGTTAAAGATGCAGACTTTGCATACATTGACGGTGGACATTCATATGAAACAGTAAAATCAGATTATGAAAATTTAAAACACATTCCTATTCTTGTCTTTGATGATTTCTTTTCTAAAGATAAACAAGATAGAATGCCTGAGAATGATGGCGTTAATCAGTTAATGAAAGAGATTGAAGCTTATGGTAAAGTTGTTCTTCCTTCTAGCGACCTTGTAAAGGATGGTGGTATTACACATCTATGTTTCGTAGCTACAAAGAAAGGTGTATCCAAACTACCAGATGAACTTACACGTGTACCAATTATGGTTACACCTAAAGATTCAAGACCAAAGGAAGATATTATTAATAACATCTTAGAAAATAAAAATCTTATTAAAGATTTTACTTTTGTAAATAAAAGTAAAATTAATAATGAGATAGCTTTTATTGTTTCAGGTGGTTCTTCAGTAGATTTTAAACTACTAAAGAAAAGAATTAAAGAAACAAAAGGAAAAGTATTCTGTGTTAAGCACAGCTATCCTAAACTTATTAAAGCTGGTATCCAACCATTTGCCTGTATCATTCTTGACCCACGTCCTATTGATGGCGTTAGTACCCACGGTGTAGTACGTAAAGAACTATTTAAAAAGATAGATGATAAGACTTTATTTCTTGTTGCTTCAATGACTGACCCATCGGTTACCAAATATCTGATTGATAAGAAAGCTAACATTAAGGGATGGAATGCATACTCAGATGCAATTCGTGACATGAGTGTAAAGGATAAACTTGTTGTAGAAAAAGGAATAGGCATTGACGAAGGTAGTACACTTATAACCGGGGGTACTTGTGCAGCTATGCGTACTATTTCTATTGCACATACACTAGGCTTTAGAAACTTTGAACTATTTGGATTTGACTGCTCTGTTGAAAATGTAACAAGCGAAATGAAAAAAGAAAAGATAGATGAAAAAAATAATAAGCCTAAGTATATGCAAGTAGAAATTAATGGTTATAAGTTTTGGACAACAGGAGAACTGTTGGCTATGGCTCAAGACTGTGAAAAACTTTTTGACAATACAGATATGGACATGGGCTTTACATTCCACGGTACTGGTACACTAGCATCCGAAGTCTGGAAAATATCTAAACGTGGTCAAGAAAAATACTATGACGCAGCTTAAAGAAAAACAAGAAAAGTTTTGCCAAGCTTATATCCTGCATCGTAATGCTACAAGAGCAGCAATTGCGGCAGGATATAGTGAGGCATCTGCACATAACCAAGGCTATAGGCTTTTACAAGACGACAAGATACAGGAACGTATTGAAGAACTTACTAATGAAATTAGTACCGATGTAGATGTTATATCAGAAATAGAAAAGCAGTATGAGACAGCAAGGAATGCTGGTCATGGTGCCGTTGCTTTGAAAGCCCTTGAATTACTCTCTCGTGTACGTGGTAATAATACAAATGAAGATGATTCAACACCTGAATCTCTTGAAGCAGAGATTATAGGGACGTTTCAAATTATAGGATTTGAAAAATCTTTTGAGATGTTGGCGTATGCTTTTCCCGAAGAGTTTGTTGATGACGAAGAAGAAGAAGATAACGAAGAACTACTTCTTACCGAAGAACTTACTAGCACTACGGACACCGAAACTAGCAGCGACAATGACACCTAGTGTGTACTGATACCAATCAGGCATAGTAGACAGTGCGGCAAACCCATCATCAACTATTTGTCTACCCCACTCACCACAAAATGAAAGCACAAGTGGCACTGAAAAAATAATAGTAAGCCACTCGTCTTTCCAACT
>Ga0070749_10002731_pt1 | contig 11803 bp, 7 predicted proteins | sample VirMetDEL_Nov_18_FD_75180 | JGI IMG/M metagenome (GOLD analysis project Ga0070749, IMG submission 75180) | Aqueous microbial communities from the Delaware River and Bay under freshwater to marine salinity gradient to study organic matter... | ecosystem: Environmental > Aquatic > Marine > Coastal...
TAATTGGTCCTATAACGTCTCTTGTTGGTGGTTACTTTGAACGCAAGGCAGAAGAGAAGAAGGCTGTCCATGAGCGTAAGAGGGTAGCTATTCAGCAGGACGCTAACTGGGAAAACATCCATGCTAACAACGCAGCTAACTCATGGAAAGACGAGTGGTTTACCATTTTGTTTTCTGTCCCGTGTGTGCTTGCGTTCTTTCCTAGCATGGTGCCTGTAGTTATGTCTGGGTTTGCCGCTCTAGATGCCATGCCTGAGTGGTACAAAGGTTTTCTAGGAGCTGCTGTAGCGGCATCGTTTGGCCTGCGTGGTCTGGCTAACTGGAAGAAGTAATTATGGCTGTTAGAGGCGAAAACACAGAGATACCACCCGGAGAAATTCCCGGTCCTACTATTCCCGGAGACGGCGGCATTAGAATCAACGGTCGTTTTGTAACCAATGATGACATCTTTGATATGTTGTCTGCTATTATGGTAGGTACTCAAGGTGTTCCTGAGGGTACAAGTGAAGAAGTACTTCGGCGTCTTGAAGGCAGACAAATAGATACTCAAGCACAGCTAGAGGCGGCAGTTAATCAGGTAATTACCGAAGCTTACGAAGAAGCTCAAACTATTGTTGACACAATGGTTGATAATCCAGAGGCGCTTGCGGACATGGAAGATCCGGGGCCTTTGATTACTACTGTTTTAGAAAGCGGAGCAATGCAGTTTGCAGGCACTACTCCTACTACTCCTATTACTACAGTAGGAGACCGTGTTGTTCTTCGTGGTGGCGCTGGTGTTACTATAGACATTAAAAAGGTTATAGATGCTGGTGGTAGGGTTTTTGGTGAAGGCGGTATTCTAGACGCTGTAATTCCTTACATTCCCGGAATATCGCTTCCTAACTGGATGCCCACTGCTGGTGTAATCTTTTTGCCTTCAGTAGGAAAAGCCATAGAAAATATTGGCAATATTATTGAAAATACAGACATTACTGGCGCTATTGAAGAAGGCGACATTGGTGAAATACTAAACGACATTGGTACTATTATTGTTGGTGCTGGTGGAGAAGTAGTAGGCGAAGTACGAGAACAAGTCGATAAAATTATTGGGCAAATAACAGGAGCGGTAGCAGATCCTACTCAGGCAGGAACCATTATTGGTGGCGTGTTAGCAGGTAGTTTTCCCTCTGGCATTCCTGATTGGCTGGGCGGTATTCTTGCAGAAAACGTAGGTAGTGCTGTGTATGGCGCTGCTCGTAATGTCTTGGTCAACTCAGGTACAGCAACAGAATCACAACTTCCGCTTACTCAAGAAACGCCAGAACAAGACCCTGCTCTTATGTTTACCCACAGGGGTGACAACTACTTCGTCAACAAAACAGAAGACGAGTACTTTCAGTTAGCAGAAAGTGAAGACTTTGCTTTTGAGCTAGACGGGCAGTACACTAGGGAGCAACTAGAAAGCACTGGTTTAGAAACAGTTAGCTCAGGCTCTTATCAGTCTTTGTTGGACGACTACTCCTTCTACGCACTAACAGAAGATATCTATGAGTACCCTATAGAAGAGTTGATAGCACGGTACGAAGCAGAAGGAGGAATACTTCCGAATGACTGGGATCTTCTTGACGAAGAATCACGGTACAACTTCTTCATTGATGACTTCCGCAGTACGGAAGAAGTAGACGTTGAGCCACAACCAGAACCAGAGCCTCCTGTAGACTCTACACCACAACCAGAGCCTGAACCAGAGCCTCCTGTAGACTCTACACCGGAACCAGAGCCAACTCCTGAACCACAACCAGAGCCGACTCCTGAACCACAACCTCAGCCAGAACCAGAACCTGAGCCAACTCCAGAGCCTGCTCCGGGAACAGACACTTCAGTAATCGAAGGCTTGTTTGCTGACTTCTTGGCACAGATGGACGAAGAGTTTACAGGCCAACAAGAGCAGATCAACCAGATTATTCAAAACTTTGTTGAAACGTTGCCTGACTACAACGCAATGCCTACAATGGAAGACATTGCTGAGTACTTTGAAGTTAACGGTGTAAACCTGTCACAACAGAACTTTGACCGTATACAACAAGAGTTAGCAAATGCTGGCTACTTAACACAGGACCAGTTAACAGAAGCATTAACTGGTGTTGCTACGCCAGAGCAAGTACAGGAAGCTATACAAAACGCTGGTTTTGCTACACCAGAACAGGTAATGCAGTACTTAGCAGAAGCAGGGTACGCAACACCAGAAGACATTAGTAATGCACTAGCTAACTCAGGGTTTGTTACAGAAGATCGTTTGTTGTTAGCACTGGCAGAAGCTGGGTACGCTACACCAGAGCAAGTAGAAGAAATTGTAAACACTGCTATTGGCAACATCGTTATACCTGAAGGCGCTACTACAGAAGAAGTACGGCAGTTAATACAAGAAGCTATTGACGGTATACCTGAAGGTATTTCTCTTGAAGACGTAGGTAACTTAGTTAACGAAGCTATTGCTAACATAGAGTTTCCTGAAGGCTTGTCCGGAGACGACGTTAGAAGTATTGTAGACAGCTTTGGGTTTGCTACTTCTGCTGACGTACAAGCTGGCTTTGCTGATCTTAACCAACGTTTTGACGACGCTATCAACGGTATTGCTACACAGTTTAGCGATCAAGAAGCAGAGTTTCTAGCTAGTATTACAGGCCTTGAAGCGTCACTGATTCAGTCTCTTGCAGCAGTAGAAGGTGGACTCAGTGCTGAACTAGAGATGCTAGACCGTGACCTAGTGTCTCTTAGAGAAGACGTAGCTAATCGTTTTGATGAGTACAGAGAGTTTACAACGGAACAGTTTGAGCTTGCTGCTAGTGAACGACAAGAGCTACAACGAGCTATTATTGCAGCTAACGGTGACATTACACAGTTAAGCGCCGACATGCAGCAGATGTTTGCAGACTTTGGTGGCACTATTTCTGATCTGTTTGCTGGCGTAGGTGTTGACATTGCTGCGCTACAAGCAGGACAAATAACGCAAGAAGAAGCACTAGATCAACTACGTACATCTTTAAGCGAACAGTTTTCTACAGCACAAGCAGAGCGTCAGGAGCTACAACAAGCAATCATAGCTGTTGGTGGTGACGTAACTCAGCTTAGTGACGACATGATGCTTCGGTTCCAACAACAGGACCAGACCATAGAGGAACTGTTTGCTGGTACTAATGTAAACATTGAAGCACTGCGTCAGGGACAAATTAGCCAAGCAGAAGCTTTAGAAGCTTATCAGCAGTACACAACAGAACAGTTTGGTCAGGCACAACAGGAACGTTTAAACTTAGCTCAGGAAATAATCAGCGTTGGTGGTCAGGTAGAAAACCTTAGTGCTGATAGTTTACAAAGATTTACTGAGTTAAATTTATCTCTTGGTGATCTAGAGAATGAGTTTAATGTAAACTTTGAAGCACTACGTGACGGGCAGATTAGTCAGGCCGAGGCCTTTGGTCAGTTTAGAGAAAGCGTAAGTACACGTCTAGGATTAGGAGAAGAAGAAAGAGAAGAAATCCTAAGACGACAAGCTGAGTTTGAACGTATTTATGGTGAAGAGCAACAAGAGCTACAAGAGCAAATAATGGGTGGTAACATACTAACTGCTTTAGCTGCTGGCGGTATGTTTGCCCCTGCTCCTGCTGCTCCTGCTAGAGCGCCTTACAAAGAGTTTATGAAAGGGTTAACACCTAGACAAACAGAAATAGTTCCTTTAGCTATTAAGACACCAGCAGTAGACTATAACGAAGAAGCGCAACAAGTCATAAGACGCACACGAGGAATGTTAGTATGACATATTTAAACCTAATGAATAATGTGCTTCGTCGGTTGCGTGAAGACGAAGTTACTACAGTCACGTCTACTGCTTACAGCAAAATGGTTAGTGACTTTATTAACGACTCTAAAAAAATAGTAGAAGAAGCAACTGATTGGTCAGCGTTACGAAGCACTGTGGTTATTCCTACTACTGCTTCTGACAACACTTACTCTTTAACAGACTGCGGTGACAACGTAAAAGTTATGTCGGTGTTAAACGACACTGAAAACTGCTTTATGGACTATCAGACAAAGGACTGGTTTAACGAACAGTTGTACTTAGTAGCAGCAGCAGAAGGCGCACCACGTTACTACACCTTTAATGGTTTAGACTCTAACGGCGATACACAAGTCCTTGTAGGTCCAACTCCTAACGGCGTGTACAACCTACGGTTTGACGTAATTAAACGACAGGCAGACTTGACTAGCGACTCAGACGTGTTGCTTGTACCAGCGATGCCTGTGATTCACCTTTCGGTAGCCTTATTAGCCCGTGAGCGTGGAGAGACAGGCGGTACTTCTACTGGTGAGTACTTTGCTATTGCTGATAAGTTTTTGGCTGACGCTATTGCTATAGACGCAGCAAAGCATCCTGAAGAAATGGTATTTAGGACTATTTGATATGGCGCAAGAATTACGTAGTATCAACCTTGTAGCTCCTGCGTTCAAAGGTGTTAACACCGAAGACTCTCCCTTGGCGCAGGACCCATCCTTTGCTGAGATTGCAGACAACGCTGTAATCGACAAACGAGGCCGTATTGCTGCACGTAAAGGCCATAATGTTATTACAACCACAAAGACTGTCCTTGGGTCTGACTCTATACGAGCCATAAAAGAGTTTAAGGACAACGCAGGAAACACTGAGGTATTTTCTGTAGGCAACAATAAAATTATTAGTGGCACAACTACGTTAGTTGACGAGACACCTGCTAGTTATACAATTACTTCTGACAACTGGAAGATGGTCAACTTTAACGACAAGATTTATTTCTACCAGAGAGCCTACGAGCCTCTTGTGTACGACAACACAGGCGGCTCTGTTGTCAAGTTAAGTACCGTATCAGGTGCGTCAGCAGCAGGAGACATTCCAAAAGCTAACGAGGTTTTGTCTGCTTATGGTCGCCTGTGGTGTGCTGACATAGCTAACGAAAAGTCCATAGTGTACTGGTCTGACCTGTTGATTGGACATGACTGGACAGGTGGTACTAGCGGGTCTATAGACATATCCAAGGTCTGGCCTGACGGCTACGACGAGATTGTAGCGCTGGCTGCGCACAACGGTATGTTAATTATCTTTGGTAAGCACAGTATTGTAGCGTACCAAGGCGCAGAGGCCCCTGCTACTATGACACTGGCTGACACCGTGGCTGGTGTGGGTTGTGTAGACAGAGACACTGTGCAGTACACGGGTACAGACGTGTTGTTCTTGTCACACACTGGACTCAAGAGTTTCGGCAGGACAATACAGGAAAAGTCCTTGCCTATCAGCAGTTTGTCAGGAAACATCACAAAAGACATTATTGCTGCACTACAGACAGAAAACGATTTCTTCAGGTCTGTCTATAGTCCAGAAGAAGGTTTTTACCTATTAACTTTTGTAGGTCAAGACGTAACCTACTGCTTCGACGTTCGAGGAACAACAGAAAACGGGTCTTATCGTGTGACACGTTGGGTGTCTACAGGGTTTACTTCTTATACAAGACAAGAAAACGGTACGTTGCTCGTGGGTACGTCTAATGGAATTAGTGAGTACGACGGCTATCAAGACAACGGCAACCCTTATCGTTTTAAGTACTATAGCCCAAGCTTAACTTTTGGTGACAGCTCTAGAATCAAGATTTTGAAGAAGCTGAAGCCAACACTGGTTGGTGCTAACAACGCAACAGTGTTCCTTAAGTGGGCTTATGACTTTAAAAGTTCTTACGCAACAGCAGAATTTACAGTGGGTGACCAGATTACAGGGTTTTTTGGTCAAAGTGAATACACTACAGTAGAGTTTACGGGTGGTGCTTTGACAAACCAAAAGAGTTTAAACGCCACAGGATACGGCACAAGTATAGTAGTTGGACTAGAGGCTGACATTGATGGCTCTACATTATCACTACAGGAGATTAACGTAATGGCCTTGATAGGTAAATTGTTATAAGAGGATTTTATAATGTGGGATTTTTTAGAAGATCTAGGTAAGTTCCTAATAAAGCCAGAGGTTTTGCTTCCCGGCGTAGTCGGCGGGTTGTTAACGGGCGAAGCTTACGGTCGCCTTAGCGACATAGGTAAACAGGCTAGGACAGGGGCTGAAGAACTTGCTGCACAACAGATGGAGCAGACACAGTTTAGACCCTTTACTGTGACTACTGCTACTGGTGCTGGCTTAGGGACTCAGGTTACTCCTGAAGGAGCCATAGAAACTACTATGGGTTTGTCTCCTCAAGAACAAGCCATGCAGCAACAGTTGTTCGGTGGTGCTGGTGGATTCTTTGGTCAGGCAATGCAACCTACTGTAGATCGTGAACAGGCTATATTCGAGCGCATGAGAGCAGCGCAGCGTCCTGAAGAGCAACGACAGCGTCTTGCTACAGAAGAGCGTATGGCGGCTCAGGGTCGTCTTGGTCTTAGCTCTGCAGCGTATGGTGGTGCTACTCCAGAATTGCTGGCACAAGAGACTGCTATTAATGAAGCACGTAACAGAGCTATGTTAGGAGCTATGCAGCAGGCACAAGCAGAGCAAATGCAACAGGCTGCTTTAGGTCAACAATTCTTGGGCGCTGGTTACCTACCACAGCAGCAGCTTCTAGCAGCTACTCAGCCTGCACAGCAGTTGGCAGCGTTGCAGCAACAGGCACAGCTACAGGGTGCTGGTTTGTTCGGTGAAGCTACTATGTCTGGTCTTAAGGCGCAGCTTATTGCAGAACAAGCACGAGCCAACCTCTTGGGTCAAACGGGTACAGGACTTTTGTCAGGCGCTCTTACTCCTAAAGCACCGTCTTATAATATTGATATATCTTCTATTATCCCCGGATTAGGAGGAGGCTCAGATGGCTAAGTTTTCACAAGAGTTTTTAAGACAAATGGCTACTCCTGCTTACGGGCAGGGGTTGTTTACTGCTGCACAACAAGCGGCACAACTTCCTGCACAACTTAGGCAGCAACAACAAGCGCAACAACAACGTCAACAATTGGCTCAGATTAACACTAATTCACCTGAGGGTCTGCTTCAATTAGCTCAGTTTTACCGACAGAAGGGTGACGTAGCTAATGCTGTGAAGTACGAAGAAGCAGCACGTAAGTTGCAAGCACAAATCACAGCAGAAACAGCCTTTGGCGCACGTAAGACAAACCTCGCTGCTGCCGCTACTGCTTTGGGACTACCTGAGCTTGCTTCGCGTGTTGAAGGCGTGGCTGATAAAGAAGAGCTTAAGGAAATTGCTAAAGAAATTCGTAAGGCAGAGCTTGATAAAATGCCTACTCAAAGTCCTTTAGTACGCAAGCGTATGGCAAATGCGGCTGGTATTTCTCCAGACTTGTTTGATGAACTTGAGTTAGCAACGGTTCGTGACAGTGTTTTCAATGAGTACATCTCAGGTGAAAAAGGCGACCTCAAGCCTTTCCAAAGAGACAACAAAGTTGAGTTCTTCCGTGTCAACGAGCGTGGTCGTGTATGGAGCGACGAAACACAAAAGTGGGTTGAAGCAAGCGAACTTGGGTTGGAACAGGCACCACCTCAGATACAACGTGTAGAGAACATCGCCACAGGTATGGCAGACGAGTTGGCTAAAGTAGGTGCTAAAAACTTTGCCGAAGCACACGAGAATGCTAGACTTGCCGCAGACGCCCTTGGGTCAGTCAACCGTACACTCCCGACGATTGACAACATGTTTACAGGCGCTGGTGCAGAGCTTAAACTAAACATTTCTAGATATTCTCGTGCCTTTGGTCTTGACGTGGTTGACCCTTCTACTATCGCTGACACAGAAGCTTACATTGCAGAGTCAGGTAGACGTGTGGCACAGTATATTAGTAATTTAGGTGCTGGTACGGGCTTGTCAAACGCTGACCGTGAGTACGCAGAGAAAGTAGTAGCAGGCAACATTACTGTTGACAGAGTAGCTCTAAAGCGTCTTTTGGGTGTAATCAAAGACAATGCACAGCGTACCATTAAAAACTACAGAGACACGCGAGCTACCCTAGAAGAAAAATTAGGAGAAAACGCACCTGCTTTAGCATTCTATGGCGACATCTTTGTAGATGCTGGTCCTACTGCTTCTGGTCTATCTCCACAAGCACAGAGCTACTTAACTCCATAAGAGGTATTTATGCAATACACCCAACAACAGTACAAGGCGGCTATTGACGCTGCGTTGGCTGCAGGTGACCGCCAGTCTGCTGAAGAACTAGCGGAACAGGCTGCAGAGCTTTATGGTCCTTTACAACAGCCGCAACAACCACAGCAGCCTTTTGGTCCCGGCATAGGTCTTCAACAGGCGTCTCAGACGTTGCAAGAAGAAGCGCAACAGTTTGCACCGGAAGTACAACGACGGTTTGCTAGAGTTGCTGGTGAAGACCCTAGTGTTGCAGAGCAGGTCTTTAGAGCGCCAGAAGCCGCAGCCATTGGCGTATCACAAGCTGCTAGAGCGGGAGGTGCGGCCTTAAGTAGTTACATTGGTGGTTTGTTGCCTCAGTCAGTTAAAGAAGGCGCACAGGACTTGTTTGCTCAAGTTCAAAACACTGAAGCATTTAAGACAGCTGCCAGTGCTGCCTCTAAGGGTTACGAGTTCTACCAAGACTGGGCAGCTAAAAACCCAGCAATAGCAGAGCGTTTTGAAACGTCTATTGACTTAGGTGCGCTTTTTAGCCCTCGTCCCGACATGCCTGACGTAGGTTTGCCTGAAGGTGTGGTTAGAGGCGCACAAAAGCAAGCCCGTGAAGCAATCAGAGATGACAGAATCACAGGCACAACTAAGCTAATTGAACCAGAGGTTTTGCCCGGAGACGCTGTAGCAGAAGAAGTAGGCCCACTCCGTAGACGTGAGTGGCAACCTAACGCTAGGGACTTAGGCGTCATTGAAACACTGGCTGACATCAAAGAAGTCAACCCTAAGCGTTCCTACACCTACAACTATCGTGTTGTACAAAAGGACATCGCTAATTCTGCAAAATCTGTGGACAACATGATTGTAGCCCAGAACAAAGCCATTGACACTGACGTGTTGACAGAAGACCTACTAGGGGCAATCAACGAGTTCAAACAAGACCCTGTGTTCCGTTTGGCTACGGGGGACGCACAGAAGATTGCTGCAGAACTTGGGGAGATTGCTTTGGAACTTGTGCAAAAACACGGTACAGACCTAAATGGTGTACTAAAGGCACGACGTGAGTTTGACGCAGCATTGCGTAGGGCTTCTTCTACTGTGCTTGACGCAGAGTCTGCTTCTGGTAGAGCTTTGGCAGCTAAGGCCATACGTAACGTCCTAAACAACACCCTCAAGACAAACACTAGAGGCGAAAAACTGCACAACCTGCTGGACCGTCAGCATAACGGGTTCCTTGCTTTGGACGCTATGGCTAACAAACGGGCGAAAGAAGCGTCAAACGCATTAGCTAGACTTTTTGACAGAGTCAAGGACGTAGCAAATTTACCCTCAACCCCTCTCGCATTAGCCGCTACCACTACTGCTGCAGCTACGACTGCTTCTGCTGCTTTAGGCGGTACTGCGGCAGCGGTCGGCACTGCTGCGGCTAGTTTAGGTCTCTATGGTGCGTATCTTTCGTTAAAACCTAAGAGACGACTTAAGGCTTACGCAGAACTTCTGTCAGGTGTTGACAAAGCGATGAAAGGAACTAAGGACGCTTATCTACTAAAACAGTTTGAAATGGACAGAGCTTTGCTCGTAGACCTCATTGACCAGACACGAGAGGAAACGAAAGAAGATGAGTGATTTTCAGAAGTTTCGTAGGGAAATGAAAATAGCCTCTAGACAGAAAGAAAGAGAGGCCGGAAGACTTATTGGCAAGGCTGTGGCTAGTCCTGTGACAACCGTTGCTGGCAACATTGCAGAGGACTTTCGTGCAGGACGTGAGCAGTATCAAACTTCTCAAGAAGAGCTTTTTAGGCCCAGAGATTCTTTGTTTTCAAGAGAAACTGCAGAGGATATAGGTTATGGAACTCTTAATGAGCTTACCGGTATAACTCGTATGTTAACTTCTCCTATTACAGGCGCTGCTCGTTCAGTATTGCCGACGGAAACTATAGGACAGGCGATCTCTGCTGTAACTCCAGAAAGCGTAAAGCGGCTGGCTGCTGAATACCCAAGGCAAGCGCAAGCAGTAGGAAACGTAGCAGAACTAGCAGGGCTTAGGGGTTCTGGTACGCTCTTTGGAAACGCCATAAATACTTTGGCAGAAAACCTGCCTACTCGTATTGATAACTTCTACCGTTCTCCAGATCCTGCTAGTAAACTACAAGCAGTCGCCGGTCCTGCTATAGGTGCCGTGCCAAACACCATGTACGAAATGTTTTCTCCTGAGGCGATAGCTAAAAAGCGAGTCATAGGTACAGGTAGAGGTAGAAGGCAGGAATACGTTACTGACCCTAAAGCAGCAATCAGAGAAGGCAGCATGAGAGAAAGTGCCTTTATTGATGCACAAAAGAAGAGACGTATGACGCCTGACCGCGACACCGTGGTAGGCAGCTCAGTTGAAATGCAGCGGTACGTGGAAGACGCTTTTGACATGGCCGACAGACCACGGGCTAAACAGGCGGTAAAAGGAACAACAGACGTTCCTGAGGTGATCCTAGACAGAGCCATGAACCACCTGTACAAAGTACACGACACACCTACAACTCCCGGCGGTACACAGCTTGTTGTTCGTCGTCAGGAGTCAGGAGAAAAACTACAGGCGGAAGCCTTAGGTGGTAGCACTGCTACTCCTTCTCTTGTCCTGCTTTCGAGTAAACCCACGATAGACCTTGCTAGAAAAGCTTTTCCAGACATGGACGACAAGGACTTCTACGGAATGATTCGTACTGTAGGCAACGCTTCGGACGCCCTGAAGGTTCGAGAAGCAGTGTTTAAGGAAGTCCTACCTAAGAATGTCCTAAACACTACGTCAGGGGCCGTAGAAAAAGCTAGGTTTATGCAGGACTACTTCAAGGCCAAGCTTGCAAAGAACCCTAATGAGCGACAGCAGAAGATCTTGGACTACTTTGACGGACAAAAGAAGTTAGAAGTGAACGAAGTAGCAGACGGTATCTATTCTTACTCTGCGTCTCACAGGTCTACTGCTCAGGACTTGGGTGGCGTCAATGACTTCATCGCTATCGACGCAAACACAAACACAGTTTATACAATGATTTCTGACGGTCATGACCTCTTTGGTATGGACCCTGTAGGCGGCACGTCGTTGATTAATGTAGTGCCTATGGAGTCCTTCAAGATTGGAACCAAAGGAAAAGCTTCTACCCCGCGTACATCAAAGGTAGAACCTAATGTTGCTAAGATAGAAGAAATCACAGGTATTCCAAAAAGACCAAAAGAAAGCAACCAGCAGTATCAGCAAAGAGTCATGGTAGAGTACAAAGGTGATCCAACTCGTGCTGACTACAAAGAGGCGCTGGGTAACATAGGACGCACTGGTATGCTTACTGGCGTCTTAGCGTCTAAAGAGGAAGAAGAAAGGCGCTAGATACGCTCTAGCACCCACTTAAGGCCCATGATCTCACCTCTGATCTCGTTGTTGCGAGCAGCAGGTATAGACTTGGTTAGTTTGTTCTCAAGTACTCTTATGCGTACTTCGATGTCACGTTTGATGTTCATAATCACACCTTGAAAGAACGGGGGCGCTAAGGCCCCCTTTTGTTTACAACTCGCAGTTATTACCTGTACAAGCCAATTGTTGTGACCCTTCGGTCATGTCTGAGTTCTCAGAGATGTTCCAGTCAATGGTCTCTGGGAACGCCTCCTTCAACTGCTCAAACGTCTCCAGA
>Ga0070749_10002732_pt1 | contig 11802 bp, 24 predicted proteins | sample VirMetDEL_Nov_18_FD_75180 | JGI IMG/M metagenome (GOLD analysis project Ga0070749, IMG submission 75180) | Aqueous microbial communities from the Delaware River and Bay under freshwater to marine salinity gradient to study organic matter... | ecosystem: Environmental > Aquatic > Marine >...
AGGCGGAAAGATGTCAGCTCTGAAGATAGCGAGTCTCCTTGAGCTTTTTGCTATGTCCGTCGAAATGTTCCTTTATTTCGGGAACGCCATCATCTGGACTCGTTTGAAATCGCCCTTCTCCAGTTTCCTCTCGGCAGTCTTTTTCAGCGGAGGGATGTTCACAGCCTCTAATTTCATGTTCGGCCTGACTGGGTTGGGACTTTTTGAGCGCGGCGGGCTTTGGGACAAGGAGGCATTTGTCCTCCAGCAAGTCGGAGCTTTTGCCATGGCGGCCTCTATGGGCTTCCTGACCCGGAGAATCGAACGATGACGGAAATCTTCCTGGCAGTCGCCTCTATCTTGATGGTCAAGGCTGCAACCAACCACGGGCGAACGATCTATAGCGTGGACTTCGCCTATTTCATGCTGTGGCAGTCTGGGATTCTGATCTCAGTCTTGTCGACTTACATCCTTTTTCGCCTGGGCGTGAAGCTCGGGACGGATCAATCAAACATTCTCGCGATGTTTAAGATGTTCATCGCCCTTTCGAGCTTGGCCTCCAGCGTCTACGCGGTGAGACTGCTCAAGCAATCACTCAACTGGACCGAATAGTGGAATTCAAGATTCTCAACCTCCTCGCCGAATACGGCCCGCTCGGCATAGCCCTCGGCGTTGTGGCCGTGATCTGGTTCAAGACCAGCAAGGATCACCAGGAGGTCGTCAAATTGATGGCCGCCTCTCATGAGCGAGGAATGAACCGAGTCGCTGATGCATTGAACACGACGAACGAGAACATCGCGGAGGTCAATCGGAACACGGCTGAGATCAAAGGAATCGTCTCTAATCAACACTGTAAACTGTAAAAAGAAAGCCCCCATCAGGGGGCTCCTTTTTTGTAGGTAGACAACAAGGTCAGGAGGTAACCGAGCGAGCCCCTTGCTGTCCTTACACTCCGGGACCCTACCCGTCCCGGCAACCTGCTCGCTCAGTGTTCAGCAGATCCCGTCACTTTTGTAGACGCGATCCTTCACCCAGACGCCGCCGGTGTAGGGTGAATTCTCGAAAGTGATCGAGACGTAAATCCGTTTCTCGCCTTCATACTCGGCGCAATGCCAGATGCAGGAGATCGAATTGAGACCCCCGTTGCTGTATCGACTCGTCCGGCTGGTGTCGACGCAGGTGGGACCCTTCGCGGGGTCGAGGGTGAATTCGACTTTCTCATTGTTGAGGAATCCGGTCATGACCTGGTCCACCTGATCCCCACACCCGGTGAGGATCGTTGCAGCGGCGATGATTGTGATTGCTTTTTTCATTTGGTTGGCTCCTGGTTGGTTGTTTTCCGTTGACGAGATAAGTATCTCTCAAAGCCTTTCGACTGTCAACCCTATAAGACGTTTTATTTTTTACTGTTGTTTTTCAATACTTTACAGGCAAAAAAAAGCCCCTCCCCTTGCAGGGAGAGGCCAACGGAGAGCCTGACTTCAGGCTCGGAGCTCGATCCATTTTAGCGTCTGATAGTTTCTGACAGTGACAAGATCAGCGTCTTCGATTTGACCCGAGAGGTAAAGCTCGAACATGAAGGTCGCCTGTTTGCCCCAGTGGTCCGCCTCTTCGCAGATCGACCGTGCGAAGGCGTGGCGGTTGACTGCGGTTGCGTTGATGCAGGCAACGCGCGCATTGATCGCACGATTCACCGCGTGATCGAATTGCATCGCGTCCACGGTCTTGTCCGGCAGATTGAGGTTGCCAGTCGCGCCCAGGAGCGCCACCACGAGCAGCGTCACACTCACGAACCCCCATATCCAAAGGTCTTTTTTACCATTATCCAAAATCACATTTCCCTCCTTATCAACAAATCTCATCGGCGATATCCTCCGCGTCAGCCCCTGGTTCATAGCTCCAATCGTGGCAATCCCTGGGGCTGGTGATGTCGTTGCTGACACAATTCCGCACTGCACACCTCCATTGAAAGTCCACAGTTCCCCACCAACTGTCAGCGACCAGGTGCTCGCAGCTCGCGCATGACTTAAGCGACATCGAGCGCCTCCTTGTAGTGTTCAGGCAGGACAGTCTGGCTCGTGTACTTGAACCAAACATTGTTAATGGATCGATAGCAGATGTCCGACTTATAGAGCTGCCAAGGCGTTGCAGGCGTAAGCCATTCGGCCATCGTGTCGAGCTGAACATCCTTAAAGGTCCCGATGTGAGCTTTCAGGATCAACACGTTCGGCTTGTTTCCTTCCCAAGCGAGGAATCCATTTGAGTCCAGGATTTCCCAACTCATCACCCCTTCCATGAGAGCCTCCTTATTTCTTTGACGCATCCCGTGGGGATGGCGGTGATCCCATACCATTTTTTTCCCATCATCGAGTGCGCCAGCTTGATCTGATCGCGGTCGCGGTAGATGAGAATTCCCCACTGCTCGACGGGCTCGATGGTGACGTTGTGCGCTTCGGTCCAGTCGTTGGTCCCAACAATGTCGACCCAGGTCACGATAACCGGGTATGGTCTTTTGAGCTCACTCATGGACGCCCCCGCAGTCGCCGCTGGCAATCATCTCGGTCAAGATCTCAAAACACTCCGGGGAGTCGGAGATGAGCCCGGTTTTCAGCGCCCACGAGGCCAGAATCGCGCAGCGATCCTTTCTGGTTTTGTGAGAGATCAAAGCTGCCTGATACTCTGGAATCGTGTAAGTGATTCCCCATATTTCCTTGAAGTCGGCCTTACTCATGAATGAGCCCCCTGGGGCGTTTTAACGGGTATCGGTGCCGACCCTACCCTGACCCCTTCCTTGCCTTGAATGGTCTGACAGAATGGCTGTGCAGGCGCTTTTCGGGATCTAGCGTCTAAAGGACGATAGGGATATAGGGCGCAGTCGTTGATTTCGCAGCGAGCCACCTGCTGCCGCCATGTTCCGGAGTCCGAGGGGTCGTATATGCACTCCTTGCACTTCGCATTGATTGCTTGCTGTCTGGTCATGCGGCCTCCAAAAATTTCGCCATCAGGTAGTCGATCCCGAGCTCCATCAGGTCATAAGAGCCATTACGGCAGTTGTTGAGCATCACCACCCCATGCCAGGACTCGTGCCCCTGCGGACCTCGATATCCTTCTTGGTGTTGATAGAAGGAGCCCACCACGAGACCCCGCTGGGCTCGACCGTCAGCCAGCTTTCTCTCGGCCAGGTCCTTCCCTTGCTGGTGCCCCATGACGAAAGAGGCTCCGACGTTCTTGAGCTTGGTGTGCGCGGTGCCCCCGTAGGGTCGCCCCGAATTCTGCTGATAAAAGTAGTGGGAAAAGAGAATCCCCTGAATCTCGATGACGTCGAGGAAGGGGACCACCTCAAACCCGTGGGCGAGGTCGTTGAACATGAATTCACCGATCACCCCGTCCAGGGCTGGGTGGTTGTTGATGTACCGCTGGAGGCGGTGCTCATGATTGCCGCGCAACATGACGAGGCGCGGGCGATATTGGCCTTTCTTGTTCTGGCGCTGCTGGGCATTGTGATCGGCGAGAGGCTTCATCAGAAGATCGAGCGCTTTGTTGCCTGCCTCGATGTCTTTGATGATGCGCTTCCCCTCTACCTCAATCGCTGACGAATAAGAGGAGACCGATTCCATGTCCCAGTGGTCGCCCAGGTGGACCACGATGTCGGGCCGGTAGCGGATGATCGCTCGGCCTGCGGCGAGAAGATGGTCTATCGGGACCCCAGGCTTCACTTGGGTATCCGGGATGACCATGATTTTTTTCGATTCCAAAGGTGCTCTCTCCGTTGCAATAGCGCAAAAAAGAGAATACCCGATGGACATCCTGCTGACAATTTAAATTGCCAGATTTACTTTTTATGCTTAAAATAGGCCCATTCGGAAATCAAAACGGGACTCTAATTTACCACGAGGTCAATCGATGAACTGCAAATTCTGCCTTCAATTCGCCGCGGCGCTTTTTGGTTTTGCCCTACTGGCCTCGCTCAGTCTTTGACCACGGCGAGGATGAATTCCGCCCATTTGTCCTGCGCGCGTTGCTTCTCGTCGAAGTGTTCATATAGGTTATATGTTGAGTGGAGGCGGCTCTCAGCATGGTTGAGAAGGCGCTCCCGGATGATCCCGCTTTCGAGGCGGGTCCAATGGGTTGCAGCGGTGCGCCTCAAATCGTGCGCAGTAAACTTCTCGCGCGGCTTCATCTTTTTGCAGATTGCCGCGACTGAATGGGTGAGTGTGTCCTCGTGGATGCCCCAGACGGGACCATCAGCTCGGTCCGGCAGAAGAGACCAGGCGAGATGACTGAGGGGGGTGATGACCTGGCGCCCGCCTTTCGGGTCCACGTTGAGCCATCCTTCCTCAGTCACTTCATCCCAGCCCATCCTGGCAACCTCCTCCACCCGCTGCCCGGTGGCGAGTAAGAATTTCTCGATCTCATTCGCCAAAGCCCAGAACTGCTTTATCTCCTTCTCGGTCAAGATACGCTGGCGCTCAGGGGGATCAGGCGCAACCTTAGTCAATTTGATGGCAGGGCTTCCCGTGATCCACTCAAGCTCACAAGCAAAAGTGAACAAGCCGCCAATCACCCTCCTGGTCGTTGCCCGTGTCGGCGCTCGGCTCTCTTTCAACAAGATCGAGACGAGATCACCCCTTCTGACTTCTTCGACCAGGATGGGGCCGATCTGCGGGAGAACATAGTCGTCGAGGATCTGCGCGTATTGCTTCGCGGTAGTGTCCTTGAGGCTCGGGAGGTGGTGTTTCTTATACTCCCTAATAAGGTTGGCAACTGTCGGCAGGCGACTTCGCTCGGCAACGCTTCTCGCGGCAAGGCTGCGAGCCTTAGCTCGATTCGCCTCAGCCTCGGCCCGCGGGGTGACGCCCCTCGTATGACCGTATCGATATTCAGCGAGCTGATCGTTGGCCTTCTCGATGTCCTCCTTTTCGACTGACTGAGCGTCACGAAGGCGCATGAGCGGAACCCTCCCGGTCCCCCTGGAGTCCTTCCAGTAAAAATCGATGGCGATGGAGCCATTGGCGCCAACGCGGATCTCCAGGTTGTTTTCTCGGCGAATGTATCGCTTCCCAGTGACCGTGAGATTCTTGATTGCCGATGCGGTGATTCTCTTCATTGTGACTCCGATGTGTCCCCGTTTGCCTAACTATAGGCCAAAAGCCCCGATGCCGGGGACACTGTGATTCCAGTGTTTCTTGTTATAAATCAGGGGTTTAAGTGGAGCCCGCAGTCGGAATCGAACCAACGACCTACTGATTACAAAGCATTTGGGAGGGCCGTTTTCAAGCTTATAAAAAGCACTTTTTCCATTTTTTGGTCGATTGTGACCCCAACTGTGACCCCGTTGGAGAAAAATTTTACCAAAAAAAAGGCCCCAGGGAGGGGATTCCCTGGAGCCGTAATGTGGGAAGACTGCACGGCATGACAGATCTTCCCCGACCAGTTTTATCTGCGGCAGCGCTTCTCGATCATCTCCTCATTCGCAAGCAGCATCTTCGCGTAGTGGATGATCTTCTCGATGTCACTTCGCGCCTGCCCTTTATACGGCCACCTGGACGCATATTTCACGATGTTCGCCGAGTAGTAGTCCATGTCATGTGCGGCGATGAATTCAATGGGCTCAATCGTCGCGACCTGGTAGTGGGCGACGGTTGGCATAACTGTCTCGTCCGTCATGTGAAGTCCAGCGCTTGATATCCGTTCTTAACTGCGTCATCCCAGGCCTCATAAAACGTGTCGAAAACCTGGTCAGACTTCGCGCCCCCATCGATATCTTCCCAAAAGAAGATCTGAAGCTCGGGGTGTCGCACCTTGAGGACCGCAGCCTTCTTGACCTCCTTCCTCACAAGTCACCTCTGCGCAAGCGGGCAGCGTTTTCCGCCTCGACTTCCTTCCTGAGATGGTAACTGCTGAAGGCGTTGTGAAACTCCGCCAACTGCTTGATGAGTTTTCGATTCCGCTCGTCGGCGACGTCGAGCTCGCCAGCGAGGAAATCAAGCTCATTCTCTAGGCGCGATATTTCGTTTGTAAGTTCTTTGATGATGTCCGTCACTTGTTTTTCTCCAGCCGATTAGAACGGAATGTCGTCCGCGGACTTGGAGATGACAGCGCTGTCAGTGGCGGGAGCCTGCTTCTCGCTGAATTTCATGGAAAGGAATGGCTGGCCAGTCTTCGCTGCTTCACGTTTCCACGCTGCAATCCGTTTCTCAAACTCAGCGCCACAATGGGGGCACTCGAGATCCGCGTTGCCGGTCATGTCAGGGCGTTTGGGGTTGTCCCCCTTCTCCGCTTTGAATACGGCACCAGTGTTTCTTTTGTCAAATTCAGGCATTTTTTTTTCCTCAGTTGTGATAGCGTAATGATACTCGGAGACGCGGCGTTTGACAAATTCAGTTGCCCGCGATTTCCAAAAAAACAGGACACCACCTTTTCACCTGGCAGTAATCCCGGCATCGCCGAGCTACGCCCTCGCGCACCTCGACAGACAACTTCTTCTCATCCTTGTGACCCTCGATGAAGGTCTCGGCCTTCTCGTGGGACTCGCAGACTTTGAGCGCGGTCTTGCGCCCTTCCTTCTTCACCGCGTAGGTGGTCTCGGATTGCCAACGCTCCTCCGGTGAGCAGGTTGGCTCATCTTCAAAATGAGCTTTGATGCGGGAGGCAATGAACCGCTCGCACTTGTCATCGTCCCACATGGGGATCTCAACGATCTGCAACGGGAAGCTCGGATAATTCGCCTCTCGGGCTTTCGACTTTTGGAAGTCCCGAAGGATTGCCAGGATGCGAAGCCCGTCGACAGTCATTCCATTCTGCCGCGCCAGCCAGGCCAGCACGTTCAGCTGCTTGACCCACTTGGGCTCACCTCGAATGATCGTCCAGACGGACGTTACCTTGACATCCCAGAGCAGGCCGTCGTGGAAGACGTCATATTGACCGGAGAGGGTCTTGTCGCCGAATTCAGCATATAGGCGCTCCTCTGTTTTGACGTCCGGGAAGGTCTCACCCATGAGCTCGAACCAGTAGTGGACGCCGGAGCCCAAGGTCGACCAAATCTGGTCGATGGCATCCACCTCGATCTCATCGTCGTGGTCAGCGGTCAGGGTTCGGATCATGGGCGAATCAATCAGCCGAGTCGTTGATATGTCGGCCTTGCGAGACCCTCGACCGTATCGGCTGGTCGAGAGCGCCGCGAAGACCCAATCCGGAAGCTGGTGGCTATTGGTGAAGATCATAGAATGATTTGGCAGTTTCCGGAGTCAGCCCTTGCCAGTGGCTTGAGGCTTCCCAGGCGCCCTGATCCAAAAAATGCCTGTAGAGGTCTTGAATGTCGCCCTGGCCGCCACTTTGGGCCCACATGCCCAAACGCTCAAGGGCATGGATGTCGATGAAAAGGCCGATCTCTTTTTTCTCGTCAGGAGTAAAGTTCTTAGAGGCCAAGCTCAGACGCGAGCGCCTGGAGGCGTTCGATGAAATCGGCACACTCGTCAGTGGTGAGCTCTGATGTTGATCGAGTGCGAGTCCTTTTTTGCCCTTTGAATTCATAGGTAATTTCTCCCAAAAATGCGGCGCAAGCGTATTCTTTGACATCGGCGACGCTGTTGCCAGTTTCTTCTGCGATCACCCTCAAGAGCGCGTGGAGCTTGGCGTTCTGTTCGAGAGATCTGTTCTTTTTGAACTTGGAGATCTCGATGGAAAACTTCCCTCCAGTCTCCGCACACTTTCCAAGGTAGTTTTGGATCTCGGTCAGCGTGCTTTCAGTGAGGAGGAGTTTCATTGAAATTTTGATTGACGTAAATTGAAAAAAAGTTAAGCGGCGAGTTATTCGGTCTCGCTTAGTCCTAGAGTTTCCACTAAAGTTTTTTTCAGTTCCTCAACGAACTGAACATTCAAAGCGCTATCGGGTTTCCAAGCGAGCAAGACTTTCTTACCCTCCGGCAGCCCCGGCGCGTCGATGATTGTGATGGGTGAAAATAGATCGTTCTTGATGATGTGCTCGACGTATCTAGTCGTCGCGACCCCTATCGCCTGACAGGAGCTGGTCAGGTAATGAACGGTCGACCAGTCATTAGTGATAACGCGATGAAGGTCCGACGTTATGGGGTATACACCTTGGAGCAGGTATGGATTTTCCTGCCCGTAGCGCATCCAGGCGAAATTTCCTCGATACCATTGATCGAACCAGATCGGCATCCTCCCCGTCGCGTGCGGGTATGGAATGGTCTCACGCATTGTCACGGTCTTTCCAGCCAGGTCATGGCTTTGGTGGACAAATGTCCCCAAAGGGGGAAAGGGAAAAAGGATTCGGGGCGTGTCGGAAGGCAGCCTCCACTCCTCCTCGGCATATGTGAAAAGCACATCGCACTGGCCCTCAAGAAATTTTTTGGTACAGCTGAAGGGCTCGCGAATTTCTATCTTGAAGTGACGCCGAGGCCCGAGCGGATCATCCGACGCGCGTCTGAACGGCGTGACAAACTTGATCAATGGCTGTTGCGCCAGGTGCGAAAGCAGCAGCGGCGCGGTGATGAACACTTCATAGCGGCGAGTCCCTTGCATCGCCTGCACCTGCTCAACCCCGCGAGCGATGGAATCGAGAGCTCCTTTGCCGTTTGAAAGGAGGACGAGGCCGAGATTGGTCAGCTCCCGAGCATCGCGGTCGACGATCCTCGCGTCCAGGAGGCCCTCGATATCGTTCAGGGTTTTCGTTAGCGCGGAAGGCGTAACACAAAGCGCATCGGCGGCCTCTTTGAAAGTCTGATTTTCGTGGACTGCGGCAATCGTGCGAAGCTGTTTGACTGTCAGCATTTGATGATTCCCCGATCAATCATTTTTTTTTGAGTCCTGAAAACGGCCTCAGCGAAGGCAAGGCGAATCTCGTCTTGCGAATACATCACCCCGCAGCGGCCATCGACAGCATCATGGCAGGCGGAGCATAGGTGGGCGGTGAAAATGTCGTCTGGTTTTTTCCCGATTCCGCCACCGAGGCCGCCCATTCGGTAGTGCGCAGAAACGGTGGTTTCAGGATTCTTGTTGCAGACCCCAGCCAGACGCATCTGGCAGGGTTGGCCTTTGGCTGATTTCGTGATTCTCGACACGCCCCTAGTATAACACCAGACGCATCTGGTGTCATTTCAAATTCTCGAGAGGATCGCAATGGTTTTTTCATCAAGCTCACGGCCTGCCTGAATCCAGTCATAAAAGCGAGTCGCGAAGGCGGCTTTTTCTTCAGCCCGGCGCTCCGGGAAATATTTTTCGACCGCCATGATGGCCTGCTTCATCGCGTCGAGGTCCGCCTCAATTCGACTGGCACCTCCATCGAGGAGCGTTCGCATATCGACACCCAACTGGTCCGCAATGCGGGCCAGCGTGACAGCAGAGACGTCGCCCGTCTCGCCCCGCTCCCATTTCGACAGCGCTGCTCTAGTGCAGCCAATGAGGCGCGCGAGCTCGGCCTTGTTTAAACCTCGATCCTCGCGAGCTTTGACCAGGCGTTCAGCAAAGGTGCTCCCGTCTTTCGATTTGGCATTGATTTCTTCCAGCGTTTCTTTCCTTGGTGAAGTTCTCATTTCATTCTCCGGTTTTTGTTCACCCGGTTGTGTCCGGGGTTTTTTAAAGTGGTGATGTCCACTGACCGACGATAGTAGTCAAAATTTTTTTGAAAGTCAATCTCGTTTTACCATGCGAAAATTGAATGGACTTGGATTGGCCTTTGATCAATCCTACCCTGCCTGACAGGCAGTCGATTTATCAATGACTTAGGCTATTTTCAAAGGTTTTTTTTCTTTGATACTGCCTGAGAGGCAGACCAATATATATATTATATATATTATATATATTATATAAATACTAACTTGGGCTGCCTGGTGGGCAGGTTCAGCTGCCTGATAGGCAGAATCAGGATTCCACCAGTAGCCATTCGGCAATTAAATTTGACCTCCGTTGTGGCTCGCGGTATCCTTTGCTCGTCGCAAATCAAACAAGGAACACCATGAACGCCATCGCAACCGCTTGGGCCTGGAGCCAAGGCGGGCACGTCCATGAGAGGGTAATCCTCCTCGCCCTGGCTCAATATGTCGACGAGGATTTCCAGTGCCACCCCTCGGTTGAGACTCTAGCGAAGGTCGCCATCCTAGGGGAGAGGACTGTTTACCGCACCCTGGCTAGCTTGAAGGTCCAGGGACTCGTCCAACAAATCGAAAGAGGCGGCTCCCACGGAAGGGCGAACGTCTATCGGCTCGTGGTTGACAAGGAATTCATTGAGGCCCATCGCGAGAAATCGCCTGAGAGGCCAAAAAACGAGGAGCGTAGCGAGGGTTTTGAGGTTTTCTGGACCCACTACCCCAGGAGGGTCGGGAAGCCCGCAGCGCTCCGCGCTTTTCGCAGCGTCAATGGGGCTGAGGCTCTCGCCGACATCCTCAAGGACCTGGAGACGAGGTTTCAAGAGACGGAAAAAAAGTTTATCCCCTATCCTGCCACCTACCTGAATCAGCGCCGCTGGGAGGATGAGCCGGCTGTCCCGACCCTGAAGAAATCTCCGCTAAAAGTCTATTGGGATGAGTTTTGATGGTTACGGTCAAAGACCTCATCACCTTTCGACTCGACGACCGCAAGGTGGGCGACCATCCGCCGAAGCATTGGGCAATCAGCCAGACGCCCCGCGTCTTCGCGTGCATGTTCGAGGTCGATGTTTTCGCCAACGAATACACCGTCCTGATAACGGGGGGTGAAAACTCGACAGACTGGCGAGCCTTCTGGCGCCTCGATGTCGTGCTCTGCTTCGTCACCGACCAGGCCACAGCTGCAAAGAAGATTGCGAAGGAGATTGCGAAGAACGATCCCGAGCACCTGACGCTCTGGAACGTCGAGATCGGCCAGTCCGCCGACTGGGTATATGCAGGCGCTCACCTTTGGAAGCAAGGGCGAGTTGTAAATACTCTCACCAAGACACCTGACTGGAAAATCAAAAAGTGACGTTAAATATCGACATCTCCAAGATCAAAAACTTCAAAGACTTCATGGCCCAGCCGGTCGATACCGGCAAGCTCGCCTCCCCTTCTCAATTCGCGGATGACGTGATTGATCTCTTTTGTGGCGAGAACGCGAACGACGGCGCCACGCTTCCGATCAACGCCTTCCTGGGTGGACGCTTCAGGGCGCGACCAGCCGAGACGACTCTCTGGGCGGGTCAGAACGGGGGCGGCAAAAGCGGCCTTTTGACCATGTGCGCCCTTCACTGGTTGCAGCCTGAGTCATCCAACCAGGAGGAGAAGATCCTGATCGTCTCGCCCGAGATGTCGCCCACCCAAAACCTGCACCGATTGATTCGCCAGCAGGTCTGCAAGCATCCGAACGACGTCAGCGAGGCTGAGATCAAAGCGGCTATTGCTCACTTCGAGGGGCGCCTCTGGATATATAACCATGTTGGCTCGGTCGACACCGATATCTTGAAGGGCCTCATCCGATACGCTGCGCGAGAGCTCGGCGTCACCCAGGTGATCTTTGACAACATCACCATCTTGAAATTCGACAGCGATCCACTCAAGGAGCAGAAGCACTTTATCACCGACATGGTCGAGATCAGCAGGCAGGAGAAAATTCACGTCCACGTCGTCGCCCATTCTCGGAAGCCTGAATCTGGGCAACGCCGAATGATGAAATACGATATTCGGGGCGCCAGTGAGCAGAGCGACCTGGTCGACAACGTGATTCTGATTTCTCGAAACGAGGCAAAGGAGGAGTCGCTTCGATCTCTCGACCCACTCCATGAGGACTACCGCAAGTGGCAGCGTGAGCACGACACTCGCCTCGACATCGCCAAGCAGCGACACGGCGATG
>Ga0070749_10002733_pt1 | contig 11802 bp, 21 predicted proteins | sample VirMetDEL_Nov_18_FD_75180 | JGI IMG/M metagenome (GOLD analysis project Ga0070749, IMG submission 75180) | Aqueous microbial communities from the Delaware River and Bay under freshwater to marine salinity gradient to study organic matter... | ecosystem: Environmental > Aquatic > Marine >...
CAGCGGCACTTGAGTCATACCAGCTAAAACTTATGTGCTTGTTTGAGGTTCCATTATTCGATGCGTGCAGAAGGACACACCTAGCGTAATAGCCGGTTGGCACTGTGTACAACGTTGTAGTTGTAGCAGCAGTTAGATTTCTACCAACCGAGAGTGGCCTCACTTTTTGTTCCTCGCTGAGATTGCCTTAGCTTTCGACTTTGCATCTGCTTTGGACGATGCGCCCCAGGCTCGGAGGGACAGAAGAAGACGAGTGGGTTCGCCATTCTTGTACTCAGGCCCGGGCATATTGCCCATACGCGCTAGGAAGGAGGCCCGTCGCGGGTTGTCGCCTGATTTGACCGGCGCCTTTAAGTTGCCGCCAGTAGACGCATTATACGAAGAACGGCCTTTGGCGTTAAGGCCGCCAGCTGGATTTTTACCCTCTTTACGAGTCCATGCGGGCGTTTTCATCTGTACCTCGCGGTCTTTTTGGCCACAGACGCAGGCTGTTTAACAAACTGCTTACCCGCCTTTGTTCCAGCCCGTTTGGCCTTGGTTGTGGCTGCATACTCAGCAGGCGTTAAAGCCTTGATGGCCGCATCAGGAAGATAGCGCTCGCCTGTTTTAGATGATGGTTTACCAGACTTTGTGCGCCATTTCTGCGCTGTCCAATCCCGAAGCGACTTCTGCGGGTCTTTCATTTCTTGGCCTTTTTAGGCGGCGTATGCTTAAGGACTTGACTTTTAGCCGTATGCTTTTCGCCAGTCATCAAAACGCCTGCCTCCTTGTGCATCGGGCCTTTATAGACTTTGCCATTTGGAAGATAGTGTGTCGCGTTCTTACTCATGACTTGTAACCTCCCCCTTTGGCTTTGTACTCACGGGCCAGCAGCTGGGCCTTGCGGGCGCTCCATTCACCAGGATCACCACCCTTTGTTCCGGCCTTAATCTTCTCAAACAAAGCCTTTCGCATGGTCGGCTTGGTGTAGACGCCCGCTTGATTGACTTTGCTTTTGGCTTTCATTTTTTCTTCGCCTTACCAGCTTGCGACAGGGCAATGGCTATGGCCTGCTTGCGGCTCTTGACGACCGGGCCGCCTTTGCCCGAGTGCAGGCCACCAGCTTTGTACTCGCGCATGACCTTGCTGACCTTCTTCTCGGCCTTGGTCTTCATTTCTTGCCCCGAGTCATCTTGTTGGTCATCGCACGCTGGCCGCGCTTGGGCAACGGCTTAGGTTTGCCAACCGCAACCATGATTGCCACAGGCATAGCCATCTTCTTAGAAGGCTTTTTAGAGCTAGACATTTTTGGTGCTTTTCCGTACATGATTTATCTCCGTTAAGTAGCGAGCGCAGCGCGGCGCGGGCGCCCAACGCGCTTGACTGGCGCGGTCATGGGCAAAGCGCGGTGTTCTTCTTGAGTCGGTGCTTCTTGGCCAGTCTCATCGACCAGAACGTAGCCAGTGTGGCCCTTCATGGACTCGATGTCATGAGGCTGAGTGAACGTCACCGTATTACCACTTGCCAAACAACGATAGGTAGCCATTTGAAATCTCCAAAGAAAACAGGGGGGCTTGTGGCCCCCCGTCTTTTACACAGCGCGCCCGATAACGAGCGTAACAGTGGTTGATGCCAGATTCACAGATCCAGCGGTTGGGTTGTAGGTGACGATAGTCACCGTGTTAGCAGCAGAGACATAAGCCCGTTTTACCAGACCAGCCTCGCTCACACCCATCGAAAACCCGATAACCATATCGCCCAAGGCAACGCCAGGAACAGTGATCGTGTCGGTATCCGTAGCACCAGCACTGACAGCGCCAGCGTCAAGGGTACATTGAACTTCCCAGGTGTCCGAGAACAAGCCCCGGAATTGATCGTTTCCACGACGGGAAACGACAGCGGATGCAGCAGCCATTTTGATCTCCTATAAAAAAGACCCTCCCCCCGGAGGGGGAGGGGCAACTGCAATTAGGCCGGAACAGCCAGGGCGAAAGCAGCGGAGGCGTCAGCAGCAGTACCAGTAGCATTGGTACGCAGGGCCTTCACACCGTAGATCGTGTCTGCGGTGAACAGGGTGCCAAGGTACTCTTGCTTGTACTGAGTCTGCGAGCGAATGCCAAGCTGCTCAACCAGGACCATCGAGTCACGATGACCCATCAGGCAGATACGGTCTGCGCCGCTGTTACCAGCGCCGGTGTCGGCATTGGACGAAGCGAACACAGCGATACCGTACAACTGACCGATTTCACCGTTGCGGATAGCATCGCCGTTGCCAACAAATGCTTGCTCGGTATAGCGGGCCAGACCCATCAGGGTGTTGCGGCTCGAAGGCGGGATCAGGAAGAAACGGCCATCCATAGGGATGTCGTTGTCATCCAGACGCTGGATGGTGCGACGGATAGCCGCATCAGTCAGTGCCGCAGCGTTCGAGGTGCTGCTGTTGTAGGCGGTGGTGCCATCAGAGCCAATATATGCCTTAGTGCTTGCAGCACTGGTGGCATAGTCGTTGGTACCAATGGTGGCGCCGTTGAAAGCGCGTCCAAGCTGAACCAGGTCGGTATCAATGCGCTTAGCCAGAGCGTAACCAGCATCTTCCGTGTAGAAAGAACGCAGGCTCGTCAGGGCTTGCACCTCAACAATGTCCTCGATCAAACGGCTGTACTCATAGTGCTTGTTGATCAGCACCTGAATATTGGTGTCGCTCTCTGCAATCAGAGTAACGGCATCAGTAGCAGCTTTAGCCGAAGCATTGCCACGGGCAGGCGACGGGATGTTAACGGTATCACCCTTTTTGCCACGGAAGGACATCTTCTTGACCACATTGGCCAAGACGAGGTTCTTTTTATAGGCAGCGACAATCTCATCACTCCAGATTTCTGGAATGAAATTGGCCGCAGAGGTGGTGGTTACCGAATTGGTAGGGGAAAAGGCGGTGTTTGCCATGTTAAATCTCCGAAAAAATGTTACCGAACACGCCCTTCAGAGTACGCCTGCATGATCTCATCACTCAGGGATTCGTACCTAGCCGGGTCTGTCATTTTCAGCCGAATGAGGTCTGCCCGCCGGTAGACTCTTTTGGAACTCTCGCCAGAGCCACCTACATCAACTTGCGCCGCTTTCATGTTCTTGACCCGTGTGGCGTCGCTTGTTCGCTCTGCCTGCTGGGCTTTAACACCGCGCAATTGCTTAAAAGTGGACAACAGTTCGTTGGCCGAGTCATAGTCAAATTCAGCATCTGCTTTCGCGTAAAGCGCCAGACGCACGGATGAAGATTTCACCCAGTTCTGGAACTCTGAATCGCCCACGACTTGTGTGAAGTCGGGGTGCTCCTGCGACAGCTTTTGCTGAACCTGCATCCGCTTGAAGTCCATGCTGGCCTGTCGGGCCGCAAGAACGTCTGGATGCTTTTCAATGGTCGCCTGAACTGCTTTTTGAGGGTCTTGGAAAAAGTCAACCTCCGGTTCATCCTCGTGAACACGCTGTTGCTTAGAGCCGAGGTTTTGCTTGATTAACTCGTCACTCAGCTTGCGGATTTCGCCCACTTCTTGAGCTTGCTTGCCAATCAACTTTTCAGCTTCTTGGTGCATCCGCACGACTTCTTCCAAACTTTTGCCCCTGTATTTTTCAGGGAGTTCAGATTTCGCCTCTTCTGTTTCGAGTTCGCCTAGCGGCTCGGGTTCTTGGTCAATCAGCATAATTGGTTTCCTGCCAAAACGGTTGTAGGAGATTCAACTCGGCCCTGTGGCTTATGAGTTGGCTTTGCGCTCCGCATTCAACTTCTCAACGTGTCTGTGCTCAAACCGCCCGTGGGCAGATGGAAAAGAGCCAGACCAGCCTTCCAAGTTAAATTTGGGTGCGCTTATGACGCGGCTGGCTGTACCGCCGCATCCACACTGCACCTCAGTCGTCTCATAACCGACTAAAGCCTCAGTGCGATGCCCGCATACGCAGGCAAATTCATAAATTCTTTTCACTTGTCAGATCCTCATACGCATCTTCGCTGACCTTTTTCAAGGTTTTTAGCCAGATCAGGATGGAAATCTCGCCTTTACGAAATTGTAGACTTTTTTCGTCCGCAATGGTAGAGACATTGTTCATTGCGGCGAGCATGTTGTCAACATCCTCCATCATGGCAATCCAGCCAGGATGAATGAAGAGATCAAAACGGTCTTCGTAGTATTTTTGCAGTTCTGGGGTCATCAGTTCCCTCTTTTTGTCAGCATGGCGCTGGCGATCTCCAGCATGAACTTGGTCTGCTCAAGGTTTTTGGGCTGTTCCGTCCAACCCGCAGTAACTTGCCCAACAAATCGATGCGAATCGGGCGGCACACTGACGCGGCAAGTGTAAGTCACGCCTTTTTCCAGATACCAAAGCCCAACTTCAGACTGCGCGTACCGGTATTCGCCGCAAGGGATCTCGTTGGTCATCAACTTGACCACATCGGCATTGTTCGAGGCGTTGTGGGTAAATAGACCGACGTCTATGTTCTCAATGGTCTTGTCACGTCCGTCTTTGGTATAGGCTTTGTACAGCGTGCGGGAGTTAAACAGCGGGTTGACCTTGAAGATCGCCACAACCGTAGCGCCTGTCTGCTTAAAAAGCATCGTCGCAGCGTCGTCGGCTCTGTCTGTCCGTATCTCTGGCAGCTTTTGTGATTCTTTGTAGGCGTCACGAATGAAGTCTTGGCTTTCATACAGAGCAAAACCAGCAAAAGCAAAGACTGCCATCAGGATCACAGCAAACAACTTGAACGGCGAGTCAACGTACCCGAGAACTTTGTCAACGATTGTCTCGGGCTTTTCACTCATTTCATCTGCCCCGAGATCAATTGCATGACCACCCACACAATCACGCCAATTGATACAAGCGCAACAGCGCCGCCGCCAACCAGTGTCATCAACTCTTCGATTTCGGCTTGTCGCCTCTTGGCCGCTTCCTTCTTGCGCCTTGCGTCATGCGCGGCGTCAATTTCCATTTGTTTGGCACGGGCTGTAATCCGCGCCCAGACGTCCATCTTGTTGCTCTGGAAGAAGAGCATCTTGATCTGCTCTTCAAACTCCCTTGCCGACTCCAGCGCCATCTCTAGCTCAAGCGCTTTGCCTAGCGTAGACCCTTTAAACCCGCCAGCCTTGGCCTGCTTGACCACCTCAATGGCCTGCTCCTTGGCGTCAAAGTACTTGCCCAGCACCGGCCCAAGGGACGCAACATCGTCCACTGTCTTCGACACCTTTTTTACAAGGGCAACAGCAGACGATATGGCAGATAGGGCGGTGATGGGATCTATCACGTCAGCCTCCCCTGAAATGATTTCCAATCCATGCTACAGCAGCGCCAACAGAGGAAGCAATAGTCATCCCCATCCAGAAGCCGCCTTTGCCTTTATTAGCTAAAGCCAAAAGCTCCTCGATCTGGCGCTCCATCTTGTCTACTTTCTTGTCCATAGACTGTACGCGCTCCCATAGAACGCCATATCTAACTGGATCAATTTCGCCAATTTCCATTACTCTTCTCCAGTAATTTCTGGCGCTTGCTCCTCAATCCACACCTGTCGCCACACGCCATCAATTAGTTGCGGCTCCTGCTCCACCGCCACCATTCCAGGGGTTCTCGGCATGGGTGTAGGTAGGACAAGCGGAATCCCAGCCTCTTGCAAGGCTTGAAGATTGACATTGGCAGGAATGCTGCCATCAGGATTGAGAAGGAACTGTTTTGGCATGATTAGAAGAAAGTAACTACGCGAACATAGCCGTTGCCGCCATCTCCGCCTTTGCCAGAGTTAACACCGTGGCCTGCGCCACCGCCACCACCACCGCCACCCGGATAGCCTCCGTTTCCGCCAGCGCCTGCTGTGGTGGTGCCACTGCCACCTGCGCCGCCGCCATCGCCACCTACAAAGTATGTGGTTGCGTTAGAGCCATTACTTCCATTGCTATTGGAACCACCACCAGAACCACCTCCTGCCGTACTGGCGTTTGAAGAAGTCAGAAGCGAACCGCCTTTTCCTCCAGCTTGTCCGGCAGAGGTTGTACTAGAATTTGCACTAAATCCAGCGGCACCACCGCCGCCCCCTGGCCTGTATCCCCCTCGTGAACCCGTTCCTCCACCGCCTGTGGTTCCAGCACCACCGCCAGCAGTATATGTAGTTGAAGCAATTGAAAATTCGCCCAGACTACCACCAGCCGAGCCAGGTGATCCTGTTGATGTTGTACCGCCAACACCAGCCGACCCGGCTCTAGCTATTGCCCATGACCCAAATGATGAGCTATCTCCAGGGTTTCCTGAATTGCCATTTGTATCATCTGCTGTTACGACCGCTCCGCCAGTACCGCCAGCACCAACAGTTACAGTTTCAGTAGAACCAAGAGCAGAGGCTGGAATCCAAAGTTCTATTCGTCCAGAACCTCCACCTCCACCGCCGCCAGATGCGGCAGTTGCAATTGATCCCAATGCGCGTCTGCGACCTGCGCCAGCACCGCCACCACCGCCATACAGCAACACATACACCAGCTTTGCCCCCGCTGGCTTAGTCCATGTTGAAGTACCTGTGCTGGTGAACTCTTGGATGTCTGCGGAGGAGATGCCGCCACCAGATGCAGCCCATGCAACACCAGCAGCAGCAGAAGAATCAGCAGTCAGAACATATCCATTTGTTCCCGCAGAAACGCGCACATTGTCTGTGCCGTTGTGAGCAATCAGATCGCCCTTACTGGTTGTTGGTGCAAGAGCATCAAACGCCGCTGCCTGGGTTGTTTGACCTGTACCACCATTGGCAATTGCTAGAGTTCCAGCAAGCGTAATGACACCACTAGTAGTAACTGGACCGCCGCTAGTGGTCAGTCCAGTAGTGCCACCAGAAACATCTACTGATGTAACAGTTCCAGATCCACCACCACCAGCGACGTTAACCGTAACACTGTCGCCAGACGCCGTGGCGGTTACGCCCGTGCCAGTGAAGTTGATGTTGCGAACGCCCGAGGTGATGGTCGAGCCTTCGTCTTGGATCGCCACCGTGGAGTTGGTGGACATTGTGACCTTGATCTTTTCTGCAAGATCAGGAGGCACAACTTCACCGACATTGATTTCTTTTCCGGTTGATAGCGTAATGACGAGACTGCCATCAAAGTCGATTTTGGCATCAGTTACAGATATGCCATCTTGACCATCTTTCCCGTCTTTACCATTCTTTCCGTCTTTGCCATCACGGCCATCACGCCCAGAAACGCCGTCTTTGCCTCTTTCGCCAGGGTCACCCTTTGGCCCCCGCTCTGGCACTATTGACTTGGCATAATCAAGTTGGGCTTGAACATCATATTTAATCTTCTTAATCTCATCAATGATGAGTTGAACATTGAATTTGACCCGCGCTTCTTTTTTCTCTTTTAGTTCTTTTAGAGTAGCCTCAACTTGCGACAGCGCGAGTAACTTCTCCTCATAGGAGAGGTCACCAGACTCTATCTTTTTAAGTAGGTCTTTGACGTTAGGCATTTTGCTTCAGACCGTTGGTCAGTTCTGTCAGGAAGTCTTCTTCTGTCTTGGCTGCTGCCGACAATTTATCTGTCATTTGAAGTTCTACGATCTTCGTCTTGTTCTTGATGTCGGCTTCTTTGAGCATCAACTCGGCAATCTTGACCCTCTTGTCAAACTCACTAGACTCTTGTCCTTGCGGCAAGTTCTTGGTAGTAGAGGCAATTACCTTGGCCTGAACTTCCTGCGGCATAAGCTGTGCTTCAGTCAGTAGCTTTTGCGCTTCAGCACGGTTGTTTTCAGCCTGAGTTGTCTTAACCGCAATATCAGCCTGAGCAGCCTGGAGTTGCAACTGCTGCGCTGCCATAGCCATCTGCTGCTGTTCAGGATTTGGCTGAGACATCTGATCAAGAGCACTGATTAGCTCATACCTGTTGGACAGGCTAGAGTTGTTCAGAATGCCCTTCAAAATCAGCGGCAGGACAGGCGTGTTAGGCCCAAGAGTCTGCAACAAGCCGATGAACTGTTGCTGTTCGTACTCACGAGCAATGATGCCAAGCGTAGCAGTCGGGATGAACTTCATGTCCACCGATGGGTAACGTTCGGGGTCGAACTGCATATACCTGAACGCCGCCTTCTGGATGAATGGGATCAGGAAGTCCTCTTGGAAGTTGACCAGCGTGCGCTTGTACTTCTTAATGATCGTGGCCACCGCCATCGACATCCCCGCCCCGTCTCTGGCCGCTTGGCTGACCATGCCTTGGCTGTCGAGCGTGCCGGTCGATTGCAGCAGCATCCGCTCGAACTCTTTGGCCGTATTGAGGTTGTTCGGGCTTGTCTCACCAAACTTGAACGGGAACAAAATCTCGGCTGGGTTGCCGTTAACCATGAACGCCTTGCCCGGCTTGACCTCAAAGCGAGCGCCTCTGGGCAGTCGCGTGGCGTCCATGCCCATCATGGGGGATGTCGTCAGCGCCAGAGAGTCCAAATGGCTTCTGACCTGAGCGTCAATCGCTTTTTGCATGTTGTAGGACTTCTCCACCGTACCCCGTCCTAGCAGTCGGTTGGGCACCGTGTCGTCCTGATAAGACAGGATGGGCCTGTCCTTCATCATGTACGGATTTTCTTCAGCCTTGAGCAGCATTGAGCCATTGGCGATCACCACAATGGCCTCAACCATGTTGGTGTAATCTTCAGCCGCTGAGTCGTCAGGAAACAACTCAACCACTTCGCTGTCTTCTTCGGTCAAATACTCCTTGGGCACCAGACCGTAGTAGGTCAGTAGACGCACCTTCTCGTCTTGGTACTGGCTTACTTCCTGCGTAGGCTCAAGGTCTGTGTCTTCATACGTCGGAGTAATGTTGACCTTGCGGTAAATACCCTTTTCAATGCCCTCTACCACCTTGTGGATGGAGACATACTTCTCAACCGCCACGCCCATGCAGTCGTCAATGCTAGTGCCGTTGGGGTCAAACAAGAAGTTCTTAGGATTGACTGGGTTTATCTTGACGGCGACGCGGTTTTTCTCGACAACGCCGATGGCCGCTTGCTGCGGCTGACCGGGAATGCGCTGGGTGGCTGGCTCGAAGACCTTTTCGGTCTTGACAAAAATCTCTCCGATGCCCGTCCCATAGATTTCAGCCATCAATTCGATCTGATCGATAGACTTGCGGATTTTGTCCTGCTTGAAGTCCTCCATCAGTTGCGCTTTGAGCATCTGAACGTCGAGCGGATTGCCATCAACATCCCTCAAATCGTCTTGGATGTCGAAAAACTCGCCCTGGCCGAAGATGGCCTCCATGATCTCAGCGTGCCGCGTCTCGACTGCCTGCTGCGTGGCGGGCGTCACAATGCGGCTGCGTTCGCTTTCGCGGGTTTTGTCTTCCGAAGCCCACTCGCCACGGAAAATACGCTCATATTCTAGCCAAGAATCAAGAAAGTTCGTGTCCCTGTATGTGCGCCAGCGGTCGCAGTGATCGACAACGAAAGCGGTTAGCTCTTTGTCGTTCTCTGATGGTTCATCGAACTCGTTTTGATCCATAGCACACCTCAATCAGTCAAAGTTTTTTCCATTCTTGGAAAGAAAGATTTAGGGCGTTAGGATCACCGGCTTCCTTTTCCATCAAATATTGCCGGTATGTGTTAACTTCAGGCATTGGAACAGCTTGGCCTACATCTGACTGCATAGATCTGGCATCCATCGACTTACCTTTTCCAAGATCATTGGATTGCAATGATCTTGCATAGAAAGGATCTTTTTTCATTACAGATCTACGAACAGCGCGATCAATTTCAGCAGGATCATACTTATCCATAATTAACTCCTAAAATGTTACACACCACTTACGATGTCGAGGGGCTCCCACTCGTCACTGTCTTCTTGCTCGAAGTAGCTAGTCACCGCCAGTTGGTCGATGTAGCTTAAGGCGTCGGGCAGATCGTCATGCACACCTTGCGACGGGAACATCAGTAGCTGGTCTACAAACACGTCCCAGTCTTCCTCGCTATTGAGCACAATTCTGCCGTGTTCAAACCGGCCCTGCAAGGACCACACGATTCTATCTGTTTTCTTGCGGTTGCCATGCGTTAGATCAACAATGTGCGAAAAGACATTGTTTTTTCTCATCAAATCGCTCAAATACGGCAAAACGGCGTTTTTCAACGACCCCCTCTCGATTCCGACGCTCAACGATCTGTAGTCGCGCATCTTCATCAAAATCTTAGCCGCCGTTTCGCGGATGTCCCAGCGCCCGTGCTCGATCTCTTTGACGAACCACTTACCATCGTCCGTCACCTTCACGACCGCAATGGCCGACTCATCGAGCCGTTTCTTGGCGTTGGCCGCTTGCTTGGCAACTTCTTCAAACCCCGCCAGATCAACAGCCACAAAGTAGCTGCCGTAGTTCGGCTCTTCCCCGTACTTGATCCATTCTTCCTTGAACACATCCGCGCCCGCGTTGCTGAAAGACGCCATGTACTCCTGCTTGAACGCAAAGGTACTCAATGTCTTCTTTGCCGACTCAATCTCGCTCGGGTCGATCAGCGGGTTGTCCTGCGTGGTGAAGTGCCAGCTCTTCCAATCCGGGTCATCTTGCTGCCCTAGCTTCCACAGGTCGTGGAACCAGTTGCGCCCCTTGGGCGTGCCGATGAACATCGCCCGCCCTTTTTTGTCTGACAAGCTGGCGCGGATAACCTGCTCCCACGCCTCCGGCTTGATGTCGGCCACCTCGTCAAGCACGGCGTAGGTCAGCGACACACCCCGCAGCGTGTCGGGGCGATCCGCACCCCTGACGTAAATCCTAGCGCCGTTGATCAGCGTGATGTCCAGGTTGTTGACGTGGCTCGACTGGATCACCTCGCGCCCGAGGTCGAGCAGCAAGTCCCAGATGATCTGCCGCGACTGCCCCATCGTCGGGCTGACGTACAGCACGGCGCTGCCCTGTGGACAACGCAAACCCTCAATGATCAGCGTGGTGGCGGCCAGCCTGGACTTTCCACAGCGCCGGCCAGCGGCGATCACCTTGAAACGCGTCTCATCAGTGTAGACCTCTTGCTGCCAAGGCAACAGACTGAAGTTTAATTCAGACATCAGTTTTTCCGAACGACACTATTGGAGTTGGCTTGATTTCTATCTTGTCGAAATGGTCGTATTCGCGCAAGAGCTGACGGATGACGGCTGGTACGTCATCGACGTTGACTAGCACCTGACGCGTCTCCATCGTGGACTGTTTGGTCAAGATCACAAGTAGATTACTCATCTTCAGCCTCTATGATCTCTGGCGCCGGGGTCTGGCCCAGGCCGGTGATGTTGATCGTGACGGCGCTGCGCTGCGCGCTGGTCTTTTCAAACAGACTGACCGGCAGCGCCCGCTCCATACACATCTTAAGCGCCGCCATCTGGCTCGGGTGGTTGTCGTCCAAGGCGATGTCAATCACCTTCTGCACGACGCGCTCGCCCTTGCTCTCAACAAGCATCCGTTTGAGTTCCTTGACGCGCTGATATTCCGTTTTCGGCAGGACAGCCGGCGGTTTGTAGGTCATATAGGCCATTCTAGAGGTTGTGGGTCATGTGGGTCAAGGAACTCAAGCCGAGAGCCAATCTGGCTGTTTTGCTTTTTTTCTGAGGGGAGGGGGCACCCGCAAATTTTAAAAAGCCAGGCAGACCCCTCCCCCCCCATCTGATAGCAAGCACCCACTAACTTAAGGACAGAGTGAGCACCCACTAACATGCCTGGAAGTGAGCGCCCACAAACAACCTGGCCGCATGGCCGCATGGCCGCATGGCCGCATGGCCGCATGGCCGCATGGCCGCATGGCCGCGTGCGATTATCGAACGCGGGGGGCGTGGGGGCTTGCGGG
>Ga0070749_10002737_pt1 | contig 11795 bp, 24 predicted proteins | sample VirMetDEL_Nov_18_FD_75180 | JGI IMG/M metagenome (GOLD analysis project Ga0070749, IMG submission 75180) | Aqueous microbial communities from the Delaware River and Bay under freshwater to marine salinity gradient to study organic matter... | ecosystem: Environmental > Aquatic > Marine >...
ATCGTTTCGAGCCCCGGCGCAAGAGGTGCGACTAGACATCTGTTGTAAGGGGGGCTAGAATAGGTATCACCTACTAGAAAGAGGAAAAATGGGATATACGCACTATGTCAGACGACCTGTTAAGAACGCAGGCTCGGCTTTTATGTTCGGCAAACTCGCACTAGACGCAAAGAAGTTGTGCGATTACGCAAACGCCAACGGTATCCGTATTCGTAATGGCGAGGGATTAGGTGAGCCTGAGTTTAACGAGGGCTACTTTTCTATTAACGGAGACGCTGAGGGCTTTAGTGATGACGGGCGAGACTTGGCGCACGAGACTTTTCATTGGGCAGGCATACCTGAACAGCCTGAACACCGTAAAGGCGACAACCACTATTTTGAGTTCTGTAAAACTGCTTACAAGCCCTATGACGCTGTCATTACGGCGATACTCATACGAGCCAAACATATTTACGGCTCGTGCGTTGAGATATCGTCAGACGGCGATTGGAATAATGATGGGCTGTTTTCAGACGGATACGGCTCGTGGATTAAGGGTCGTGAACTCTATGAAACCGTATTCGGCGAAGTAGCCGAGTGTCCATTTAATGAGGTCAGCGTATGACGGTCAATCCTGAAAAAGAAAACGAACTCGCACTACTCGCACGGGCTGTATGGGGTGATAGCGCCGTAGAGTTTCTAGTCGGTGCTTTATCGTCAGTAGTTACTGAAAGTCAGTTAGACGCACTAATCACAAAACTAAAGGAGAACTGAAATGAGAGTTACGAATTGGAAGCGCTGGCAACGAACTAAAGGCATAGTCTCGTTTGTTTTGTTTTTGAGCGCAATAGGTTTCGCTGGGGGCTTAGAGGGAGACGCAACAACGCCGATACCTTCACCTATGGGCTTTTTGATTTGTCTCGCCCTATCTACTGCTTTGATGTTTAATGTCTCAAAGCGAATTAGATAGCCGGGGCTTAGTTCACAATGACTAGACATCTGTTGTAGGGGTTATATAAGGTATTACCTATGAGCGAAACATCTATAGAACTAGAGAAGTGGTGGGCTGAATACAAGCCAGTCATTAACCACTTTACCGACCCTGATGACGGCATTTATCATTTTGAGACCTATGGTGATGAAATTGCCTATGTCAACTCGCCTGAAGTTGATATCCATAATGTTTGGACTTGGTGCGACGGCGATGTAGGCACTTACTTAGTTAGTGGCTACCGTATGGTTAATCGCATTGGATACTTTATTACCGAAATACCTTGGACTATCCACGGGCTCGTCATTCCTTACGACACCTACGAAGAAGCGACCGTATGAACTTAGAACACTTAACTAGCGAAGCGATAATCCATTTTCAAGCGTCAAGAGACGCAGTTGAGATATATCTAATCCAGTCGGGCGATAAATACGAACTAATGTGGGGCGACTATATCGCCAATGTTTGGTGCGAAGAATTCTCGACCTTAAGCACGGCTCTCAGCAGGCTTGCTCAACTCATTTGGATTACCGACAAAGACGACAGCGAAGGCAACTTGTTCTTGCCAGCCAAAGAAAATTGGGAAACGATTTGGAATTATCACTGCGAACTGTGGTGCGAATAATCTTTTTAAATTAGAAGCCCCGGCATGCATAGCTGCACGTTGAGCATCGGGGCTACGGCCGAACAAGTGTTCGCTTTGGCAGTTGCTAAAAATAAAACAAAATTCGCAAGCCCTGTTTTATATGACGGTGGTGGAAAGCATTGAATAATACGGCTAGACATTTGTTGTATAGGTGGCTATAGTGGTATCAAAGGAGAAATTACTATGAAACCTAAACCGTTTACTAAAGCAGACTTTGAAAATAATGTTGGCTTGAATTTTTTCGTTGCCACAAAGCGAGATGTTTATGAAGGTGAAATCATAGACGCTAATGACAAGCATTTAACTATTGAACGCTTTGACAGAGTGAAAGATGAAAACCGAGAATTAGATATCCCTTACGGCGATATTCTTTGGGCAAAAGAGGACATCTGATGTCAAAAACTATTCACCTATCTCTGACAGTGCCTGAAGAGATTGACGCCGAAGAAATTGTGGAGACCATGTATATGGACTTCTTCTACAATAATCGTGGAGCGTTGCCAGAGCGATATCCAGATATTGACGACTTGATGGCAAAAATTGAATTAAGAATTATTGACAGTGGTATCTATACGGTGGTGGATAAGGAGAAAAACTAATGGGACTTGACCAATACCTATATGCAAAGAAATACACATCCGATAGTGCAATCTTCAACACGATAGAAGAGTTTGACCAACTAAAAGAAATACTCGGCACTGATGTTGCTTTTCTTACTGAACGAAATCCGAGCATCTCTGTTGAGATAAAAGTGGGTCAATGGCGCAAATCAAATCAAATCCACAAATACTTCGTAGACAACTGCCAAGACGGCAGAGATGACTGTCGTGAGTATTACGCTGACAGAGAGAAACTGGCTGAACTACTAAGCCTGTGTAAGCAGGTGCTTGCCGACAAATCAAAAGCAGAGGAACTGCTTCCTGTTCAAGAAGGTTTCTTTTTCGGCGACACTGAGTATGACCAATGGTATTACTCTGACCTAACCGACACAGTAGAAATACTAGAGAACTGTCTCAAAATGAGTAATGACTGGGAGTTTCATTACCAGTCATCTTGGTAAACAAGGAGAAACAATGACCGACAAAACATACCGGGTTACAGTCCAAGTCACGACCGAAGTCGTTGCCGACAACTACAACGAAGCTATGCATAACGCAATAGAAAAAGTCAAAAATCAAGTGGATGATGACGGGGCTTCGCCTAGAGACACAATTGGATTTTGGGTAACTGGGATTGCCTGCGATGAAACTGGCTATATGGTCTTTGAGCAGGACTAGACATCTGTTGTATATGGTGCTATAGTGGTATTACCTACTAATTACTAAAAAGGAGAAACAAAAATGGGTATGGATGTTTATGGGGAAAACCCAAAAAACGAAAAAGGCGAATACTTTCGCAATAATGTATGGTGGTGGCGACCACTTGCAGATTTTGTCTGCAACAACTACGAAGACATTGCGCAACACTGCGAACACTGGCACAGCAACGACGGAGACGGTCTTGACGCTGAGAAAAGCCGAGAATTGGGTGAGCGCATATTGGCTGATGTCGCTATTGGAATGGTCGCTGAATACGAAAAATCCTACAATGCATACCTAGCCACGCTGGAGCGCCGAAAATGCGAACTCTGCGAAGGCACGGGTATCCGAACTGATGAAATCGGCGTAAAAGGTGGGTCGCTCACCAAAGAATTATCAGCCGAAGTAGCAATTCTCGTTGGCAGAACTCACGGATACTGCAACGCCTGCAGTGGGATTGGAACTGTTGAGGACTGGGCAATGTCATATCCGTTCAATACACAAAATGTCCAAAACTTTGCTGAGTTCCTAGTGAACTGTGGGGGCTTTAAAATATGCTGACCTACGCAAAACTTTCGCCTGCAATAAAGGCTCTTATCTCTAAGCCTAAAAACGAGAAAGCGCTAGCAGGCTACTCAATGGAAGTCTCTCAGTCAATGGAACACTCTCAGGGAGTTTCGTGGACAGGTGTCATCAAGTTAAACGGCACTGTAATCGCTGACGTAGAAAATCACGGAGACGGTGGCTGTAATGTTTACCAGCCAATCATTAAAGATGAATACGACAAACTAATCAAACTAGCCGAGCAGGCATACCCTAACAATTATGAAAAGTTAGATGCCCTAGTTGGATACCTAGACGTCATCACAAACTGCTAGAAATCTGTGAGATACTTATCTTTATGACAAACAACGAAGAACTTAAAACAATTGTAGACAAAACTCTACAGCAGATAAATGGAAGAGACCTAGTCTCGGCTCAAGAGGTAACAGACCTTCTGCTAGACATAAGGCTTCTCTTGCTTTCTGAAGAGGCGAAAACTACAACTACATAGATTTTCAATAGAAATATTGAAACAAATAAACAAACAAAAAGGAGAAAACAAATGAATACCGAAGTTAAAGAAAAGAAAGTATCCAAGCGTCTTAAAGCAAGACGGTCCGAATTGAACATCTCGCAAAATGAACTGGCCAGAAAGTCGGGGCTTGAGCGCAAGACAATCAATCGGATTGAAAACGGACACTTCTCACCCAGCCTTAGAACGCTGTTTATGCTCTGCTCAGCAATGAAGGTTAAGCCTTCAGACATGCTGAAAGACATCTAATAACCCTACGAGACATCTGTTGTACAGGTCCTGTAAGATTCTAGGACCTGTACACAGATAAAGGTAACACATGATGAATTACACTGTTTCAATTTGGAATACAGAATTTGTAGACGCCGTAGATGAAGGGCATGCTGAAGAGATAGTAAAAAGCAACCTTTATGACCGTATCTATCAAGACAGAGACTTTGAATACGATGACGCCCAACTAGCAGAGGACGAAGACTACCTACCAAGTAATTGGGAGTCTTGGAACAACTTTAAAAAAGACAAATTAATGTCGCTTCCACCAACCATTGAGGTAGCCCCAAGAGTTGGCGAACTAAAACGCTACAAAGTAATGATGATAACTACAGAACGTGTGAGGGCTCGCAGCGCCGAAGAAGCAGAACAAAATGCATTTGAAATGTTCCATTGGATTAACAAAGAATCTTTTGAAATCAACGCAGAAGAGTGGGAACACTAATCCCGGGTTTTAAGCCCCGGCCAAAATAGCAAGCCAATTTTCGTCGACATCAAAACAATCCCCATCAACATTGGGGTAGCCGATAAAAACAACCCTATTTAACCTGACGGTGGTGGAAAGCGCGTTTATTTATTGGTCAGATACAAAAAAGTCAACTTTTGGAAGACGCTCGCTGCGGCTGGATGCAAAAAAGTGAACTTTTCGGAAGATGCCCGCTGCGGATGGATGCAAAAAATCATCTTTTTGAAAATTCCGACTAGACATCTGTTGTAAGGGGTCAGTAAAATAGTATGAAAAGGAGATTCCTAATGATTACAGACAGCCAAGTAGAGCAAGTCCATAAAGATATGTGGGCTGAAGCCATAGAGCAATATGGCAAAGCATCATCAGTCCCCGACAACGAATCTCAGCGCATATCAGACCATGTAAGAGGTATGTATGTCTTACAGGTTTGGCAACAAAACGGCAGTGTCGGCTCAGGTCTCAAGTTCATGAGGTCTTATTCGTTGCCTGAGGAAATCATGCTTCAACTCGCCGAGAAATACTGTGGGGTGGAGTCAATAGATGAAGCCCAAGCAGAGTTGGTGGTGGAAAAGCGAGCCAATAAATGGGGGGCGTTTCTCTCTTGGGCAAAGACTCAGGTTTTTGAGCAGTTCACCACAGAACAACTTTGCGAAAAAAGTGGCTTTTCTTATCAGACAACCCTGAAATATCTTCAGACTTCGCCTTCGTTTAGGAAAATACAAAAGGGCGTATGGGAAGTACGAGACCCAAAGGCTGACCGAGAAGCAGAGAAGAACTGACGTGGGGTTATTCGGCGCTTATGTCGCTTACAGTATCGGCAAAAGGCGTGGTAGTAAGCGAGCAGAACGTGAGCAAAATGATTACGAGCAAGAACTCTGCTCTGTATGTCACGAGATTCCACTGCATATCGGCGCATGTACTTACACCGGGGCTGTCCAAGACACCTGTATTAGGTGCTGTAATTGCCCTGAACACTAACTAGACATCTGTTATAGGGTGCGACTATAGTGGTATCTAGGCAGTAATGGTTCCTGACTAGACATCTGTTGTAGTCATTAACTATGATTGCCTTACTAATAAAAATCCTATCAACTACTAAAAAGAAAGAAAAAAAATGGAAACTCAAGAAAAAGTAAAATTGCCACAATGTTGGCAAGATTTAAATGACGCATTGGAAAACGGCATTGACCGTGTAATCCTTTTCGGACCAAGTGGTATTGGCAAGACATACGCTGGTATGAGTATTGGCGATGTTGAGGCTGGTGCATTTCGTTTGGTTTGCACAGAGGACATGACCAACATGGACGTCACTGGTTCATTTATGCCTGACGGCAAAGGTGGATTCCAATGGCTCAACGGTTCTGCTCTCAAAGCATGGGAAGGCAACGGAGTCAAAGGTGGACGCTTGATTGTTGACGAAATCGACAAGGCTTCGGGCGATGTTTATGCAACGCTCTTGGCGATGTTGGACAGCCCTGAATCTGCTTCATGGGAACACCCAAGCACAGGACGAATCCACAAGCCAAAACAAGGCTTCAGTGCAATCATGACCACCAATGTTGAGAACATGGGTGAACTACCAACTGCTCTGACTGACCGATTCCCAATCAAAATCAGAATTAACGAGCCACACCCGAACGCTCTTCTTCGTCTGTCACCTGACCTACGAGGCTTCGCAGTCGCTATGGCTGACGCTGGTGAGAGGCGTATCTCGTTGCGAGCCTTCTTGGCTTACGACACACTCCGAAAACAACTCGGCGCTGAGCGCTCTGCTGTACTTACTTTCGGCGACAGAGCGCAGTCAATTCTTGACGCTATCCGAGTTGAGTCGGTGAGTAAGTAATGTCTAACCGACAGATTTCGGTTGAGCCTGAACTGCTCACAAGACAAGACAAAGAGACTGGTCGCTGAAAAATCGGCGAGTGTCGCTCTGAGAGAGGTGAACCGTTCACCGACATCATAAATAGGCGTATGAAAGTGCCTACTTATGATGACGCTCTTGCAAGATGTATCCGAGCGCACGAGTTAATGCATGCGAAAGTATCGCCTGCTGACGATTGGGCTGGGTGGGTTAATCGCAAGGTGGCTTCAGAGGACGCCATGACTGCCGTAGAGGAACTCCGTGTGAACACTTTATGCGCTCATGCAGGGTTTGATGTAAAAGACAATCTCACTTCTTTCGGTGACACCGAAATTGGCGAGCGAGCCGTTGCCACTAGAGACTGGAAAGGTGCAGTGCATTTCGCAATCGCAACTGCTGGCACAATCGCCAACAAACAATTCCTAACTGGAGTGCGCAGACATGACCGAGAGTGGGGTGCGATTCTCTTAGACATTTCTAAGAGAGCGCACAAACAGATGAAAAAAATCGAGCCTGCATGGTTGGCAAGCACCGAAGTAGATAGCAGTACTGGATTGTCACCGTTGGGATTCTCTCACACTGAAAGAATCGCACAGTGGGTTGACATGCTCGCTGATAAATCACCTGAGGAACATAAGGCTGAGGCTGAGGCGAAGGCGAAGGCTAAGGCTGACGCTAAAAAAGGCGAAGGCAAAGGCGAAGGCGATTCTCAAAGTAGCGTACATACCAATATCGGCACTCAAGGTAAACCAAACATGACAGGGAATCCCTATAAGGGAATCACTCCGATTGAGTCCGACATGTACCGAGTACCACATTGGGGACAACTGAAATTAGAGCGACTGCCTATGCCGAATCACTCAAAAGGTAATCTCGGTAAAAAGAAAATCGCTTCTAATGTTGGCATGCGTCCACGCCGTATGCACCGATACATGACCGACCCTCAGATGAGAATCTTTGACCGAACGGTTCGTGGCTCAGGTGGAGTAGTTATTCTTGACGCTAGTGGCTCTATGTCATTTACTCATGAACAACTAATGCGCATTTTGGAAAATGCACCTGGCGCTACTGTGGCTATGTACACCGACAAGGCTGACAACGGCACAAATTGTTGGATAGTGGCAGACAGAGGGCGTTTGGTTAATCAACTTCCCGAAGTTGGTTGTGGTAACGGCGTTGACTTCCCTGCGATTGAGTGGGGATACAAGCAAAAGCAAACATCAAATAGCCCAATGATTTGGGTTACTGACGGTGGAGTGTGTGGACCAAATCAGGGATTCTCTGATTCTCTTGCCATGCAGTGTCTCACTTATTGCAAACAAAAAAATATCATCATCGTGCCACACGCTGACGAAGCAATTCAGCAATTAGAAAACATCAAACGAGGGGAAAGGGCTAAAAGCATTTATCCAAGACAGTTTAAATATGTCTATGAACAAGTGGTTGGAAGCGAACTTACCTAAACGATAGGATTCTCTCAGTGGGCTTATGTCCTTGCCCACTGAGAGTTTCTTACTAAACAAAAGGAGTTACTATGAGTCGGTTAGAAATACCAAAAGAACATTACAACGAATTAACAGCGAGTCAACAAGAGGACTTACACTCGGCATTTGAGAGCGTACAGGACTCAATAGAGACCCTTACCTTTATCAGAGATGTAATTGTCTCGGGTAAATTCTCGCAAGAAAATGCACAAAAAACTGTTGATGATTTAATCAACAACGAAGGATTCGATTTTTTATCTGCTATTGAGCAGTACTCTTGGTCTGAATAAAAGGAGACAATCATGTCCGATAATGAAAAAATAACACTTGATGAGTGGCACGAACGATATCTAGAACCGTTCACAAGCGATGACAAACTCCAAGAGATTATAGACGCTCATGGTGGCTTTGCAGGCTGGGTGCTTGACGGAGTATTAGCGATTAAAGATGTAGACGGGCAATACGCAACCGACCACGAGTGCCTAGAAATAATTTCATTATTAACCAAAGAATATCTTGACGCAGTAGAGAGAGGCGTAGATACTTCTGATGACTAACAACGAAACGCATCACGATTATGAATTAGTGGATTTATTACTACAGTTCATTTATAAACACTCAGAAGCCAAAATGGCGCTATGTAAAGAAACGCCGATGTCAGACGCCCCACCGATACTTTTGTGCGCTTATGACCAAGGCAACGAATTCTCGGTGGGTTATGTGCCGTTAGTAGAGCCTGACGGTCAAGGTAATTGGGTGCAGGACGATGTTATTAAGGCAGTTATTGATAGCGCCGAGAAAATTCCTGTACGTGAATTTAAATACATTGTTTCTTCTGTAGAGGCTTACTCAGTAGACAAGCCCTATCAAGAGATGAAAGACGAAGATATTCAAGCAGACTTTGAGAACAACCCATTTTCTACAGTCAAAAGAAATATAACTTTCGTGGCTCTTAATTGGCAGGCAGACCAAGTAATGGCTTGCACAGTGCTTTACAAATACGATGACAAAGGTTTGCCTGAGATAGAGAATATCAATTGGTTTGACTTCCCTGTATCTGACACCGAAGAGAGTGGGTTTGCTGAAATGGTGGATGCTTTATTCACCACCACGGGTGTCATCAGACGAAAAGTAAAAGAATTAGAAGGTTAAGAGTTTTTAGAATTTAATCTAAAAAACCTATCCCAAGTTCTCATTAACTGGAACACTGTAACGAACAGAAAAATATCCCATAGCCCCGGGTTCACCGACAACAACCCATTTGAGTTCAGGATTGAAAAAAGAGCCCCGGCCCCCAATGTGTACACAATATTGCTAATCAACATAAACAAAACTAAGGCAAAAAAAATACTTATTGGTTTTTTATTTTGCTGGTTTTTATCCGACGGTGGTGGAAGAGTCTTTGCGTAATCTGGGAATTTAGCAAATCCACTATTGCCGAACTGTTCGCGACGGAAATTATTGCTCATTCAAAAAGTCTAACAATTTGATGAATACGCTGGCGGCTTAAATCAAAGGCATCAGCAATCTGCCTCAAAGAAGAACCACTTTCTCGCATCTCTTGAATCTTCTTGTTTCTGATTACGTCAGTTGCTGGTCCAGGCTTGAGGGGACCCCATTGCCAACCTGACAAGTTGTTTAAGGCCTTAACTTTTTCTTCAGAAAGTTGATTTTTTTTATATCTCTGCCGCACATAACCGACCCAGGGACCCAGTGAGCATTCAAAATTATCAACTTTTTCAACATGAGTAGATGGCACATTACAGTGACCCTCTCTCTCGGAGTATTGCTTGAGTGCACCAATATAAAGTTTGAATTTTTGAGAGTTGTCCATAAGATGGACATTAATTCAATTATCAATTGTCAGACCGCAACTATTAAAGAATTATTATAAATTCTTTTAAAACGTTGTTGCCTCCCGGATGCGCGCCAGATAAGCTGATAGTACTAAGAAAAGAGGCATATGAACGAAGGCTTTTACTACAACGCCAACGAAGACGAACCTAGCGGTTCCAGCAAGTATGACGAAGAGGCATTTAAAAGGAAGATGGTGGAGCACGGCGTGCCCAAAGAAGCCATGAAGACAATGCTCGAAGCAATGGGCAAGGCAGATAAGCCTGAATATTCGATAATCTTTGTCAACACTGATGGTGACATGACTGTGGAGGCAATCCATGCACCGAGCTCCGCCCTGGGAGACAAGGGGCCGCTGGTCCTCTTCCCAGGCGCCAATAAGAAAACTCTCATAGCAGCTTGGTCGCGAGAATTCATCGAAGAACAATTAATCGAAATCGAAAAGATGCCAGAACAATTGAGAGATGCAGCCTGGGAATTGTTCGTCCAATGGATGGCTGATAAAGTATCTGCAGAGTACGAGGTGAACCCGCCGACGTGGGGAGAGGAGCTCATTTAAATCATGGCATTTTCGAATAATTATACGACGGTGGTGGAAAGCGTCGATACATGGGACGACGGAGCTCGCGCTGCGATGTTTGAAATTGTTGACAATTTTAATCCGACCGAACCGGCCGCACATGAAATTCCGCCAAATTTAAAACCAATCCGCGATTATTTAAATTTCATCATCAATAGACTGGTCCCAGAAAGCAGCGATGGACCCCCAAAAGAACAAGTATTTAAATACTGGAGGAACTTCGGGTTTATGTGCTTTGAGGTCGCCATATTGATGGGGGTCTTTACTAAACCAAGAGAGCTCCACCGGGATGAAATTATTAATATTTTGATTAAAAAGCAGCGGGATTATGGCCATGACAACATTGCTCGATTCGGAAGAGTTGGTCTAGCCATTCGTCTTCATGACAAGGTCGCCCGTCTCGAGAACCTGACGTCACGTAATACGTCTCCACAGAATGAATCGGTGGTGGATAACTTCATCGATTTGGTTGGTTATGCGGCCATTGGGGTAATGTGGGAAAAAGATTGGTACATGCAAGAAGTAACTAAAGCTAAATAACAAAAAGGAGAAACATGAATACCGAACTACTTATATCGAACATAATCCTTACTCTGGGGACTTGGAGTATTTTGCTACTGGTCATGGCGAAAATAACAAAAATCGAACAAGCCAACCAGAGCTTTCAAGAAAAAACATCCAGAGCTATTCGAAGAATGGAAGAACTTTTACTCGACGGTGGTGGAAAGCAAATAAATTTTGCCGGCGACCGTAAGTTTCAGGAGACCCAGGCACAAGCATTCCAAGATGCTTTAATGAAAACCTATATTAAAGAAAGCATCAATGAAATAATTGAGAATTCCAGATATTTCGACGAGGACTATACGCCAAAGTCGGGGACCATCTACGGTCATGAGCATTACGGCACGGCACAGAACGTTGAAAACTGGTACCTGAACAAACAGAAGAAAAATAGAAAAATCAAATAATTTGATGGAGCATCTCCGGCCGCGGAGATGATAAAAAAGTCATCTTTTTGTTAGTGCGTGCATCCGAACATATGTTCGCTGGGGACGGAAATTAAAAAGTTTATTTTTTAGCCGCATCCTGGCCCGGCGGCAATCTTCAAAAAAGTTACTTTTTTTAAATCTTTCCCGCGGAACGCCCCTTAAGAAAAGGCGTTTCCGGAGGAGAGAGTAGAAACCACCTACTAGCTTGTACTGCCCCTCCGGAAACTAACGTACACAAGGAGAAAGGGGGAAACCTTATATCCGCTAGGAATAAGATAACACATAATAGCCCCGCCCAC
>Ga0070749_10002738_pt1 | contig 11795 bp, 20 predicted proteins | sample VirMetDEL_Nov_18_FD_75180 | JGI IMG/M metagenome (GOLD analysis project Ga0070749, IMG submission 75180) | Aqueous microbial communities from the Delaware River and Bay under freshwater to marine salinity gradient to study organic matter... | ecosystem: Environmental > Aquatic > Marine >...
AATCGGTTATGATAGTCCCCATAGCGTCACCATAGGCTATCGAGGTGTGGGTGTCTCCAGTGTCACAATCAAAGACATGAACCCTGACACCTGACATATTTTCAACAGGGGTATTGTCTGCCAGCACGTAACTTGTAGGAAGTTTGCAGTTAACAAAATCAGCCCTACTCGTAGGACTATTTGAATCGCCTAATTCAGCTAATGCAGCACCGGATGCAGCAGATGAAAGATTGATACCTTCAAGATATGACGTAGAACCTCTTGCCCTGTTGTTTTGAAATTCTATAATATGCCCTATTGCTGCCCCGCCAAGACTTCCCCCAATCCATTCAAAATGCCCATTCACTTTGAAAAATTGATCTGTACCTCCAAATGCGACATCACAGTCAATAAACTTAATGTATCCTGAATCTTCATTTAGACCGTTTACCGCCAAAACTGCACTACCACTAGTCGCAAGATGGTTTATATCACAATCTTCAAATATTATTTGACCTCTTGCACCGATACCAAAACTGATATCAGATCCTGCATTAGCGCCATTGGTTTCAGGAGTCAGACCACGCACATAAACAACACAGTCAGTCAAGTTCCATGTTTGATTATTACCATTTGATTTTCCTACCCATCCATTGCTTCCCATCTTGGTGTAAGCATCAGAATTATCCTTGTCTACCGTGTAGATTTGAACATCATTGGTAAATGTGTAAACTGTACCAACAGAATAAGTTTCCTTATGTGTGTAGTGTACAAGTATCTCATCACCGCTAGTGGTCGCAGCCGTTACAGCTTGAGCAAGTGTGAGATATGCATCAGTCCAGCTTGTACCGTTATTAGCTCCACCTGCACCAGAATAAACGTAATAGGTTGCCATTATTCTCCTGCTGCCCCCTCTATAACATCAAACGCATCCTTAAAGTTCTGCCACTTTGTCCTTAGTGCATCGAATTGGGATGTGTTAAGATTAAAAGCCTGACGTAATTGTGCGACTGTAAACCTTCCATTTACAATCCATTCCTCCAATCTTAATGCGATTAATACTGTCTGCTCTTTTTCTGATTCTAGGTATAATTCCCTGACATAGTCTCGAAGATCTGTAAGAGTTGCATGGATTAGAGTGTAATCCCACGGTTTTGTGAATACCGCGTTGAACAGGTCGTTTTGTTTTAGCCTGTCATTTATTCTTGACTCCAAAGAGGAGTTAATAGTTGCAATCATACCAACATTAGCGGCATTGTAAGACCTGGTAAATGTCTTGCCTGTCTGATCGGTAAATATTACATCAACATTTATTGTGCCGTTTTTCTGTGTTGTCTGTTTGACTATCTCGCTTGTTACTATTGTCATGTTCTTGTCACCTGTAAATATACCCCTACTCTTGTTATTGTGGTCACTGAATCAACGTTATAGCGCAATATGTCACCTTTTGAGAGAGACGTAGTCCAGCCCGTAAGAGTCTGGTCCTGTGATTTTACAGCAGTGGATATTGTGGGTACTGCCGAGGCCGTGATGGAATCGGCATTTGTTGGCGGATAGTTTGCATAAGTGTCTTTCCAGATGTCAACCACTATGGATCCTGACTGGTCTGCCAGCATGGTTACCTCAGTTATTGTACAGTTAAATGGCACTATGATGTTTCCCTTTTCTCCTGTGGTAATTGCATCGCCTCCCCCATCTATGACGAATGGCAGTTGTGCTTCCTGAGCCACCCATGACGGGTCTGTGCCATCTGACTTTAGCATGGTACCCGCGGCACCTATTGTAAGGCCTGACCATTTGGGCGTAGAGTTTGCAATCACGATATCTCCCCTTGCTATCGTGTCATTGTTTGCATCTGTGATTACTGATGAATCTAAAAGTGTATGTTGTGCCCCTCCGCCTACCGATGATACGGCCAGTGACATCTGTGTTGGGGTTATTGATTTTGATGTGCCATCAGCCTTTACCCTTATGTCAAGGACTTCGGTGGCAGTGAGGTCGACTATTGCCATGAATGATGCGTTTCCTATGTCGCCACTTGCGCCTATCGCCCTCTCACATGCGTAATTTTGTTCTATACCGTCAATGAATAATGCCATTATGAAGTCGGTGTTTATTGTACCTGAAAATGAAATGTTGAACGTTACCCTATACTTGCCTGACTCGTCTATCGTTATGGTGTCGTTTGCCGCTGAAAGTGTCGTGTTGTTGCTGATTCCCTCTGTGGCAAACCCTGTGATCTTTGTGTAGCCTGTACCGATGGAACTTTGAGCGGTTGACCCGTCCTTTGTTAACAGTTCACCATAGTTTCCTGCAACTGCCGCTGACCCCACTGATACGGCTGCCCACTTGACACCGTTTGCCTGTGAAGAGTCTGCCTGTATTACTTGGTCGTTCGCACCAACCCCAAGCTTTACAAAGTTTGTGCCGTTGGATACAAGCACGTCGCCCTTGGTTCCTGCCTCAAGCTTGCTGGCCTCAATACCTGCGTTGGTGTCAATGTTGGCGTCTGCGACGAGTGCATATTCAGGGTTTCCCTCTGTCTGATTCCAAATAAGCACGGTGTCTGCTGTATCTCCTACCAGATTCTCAAGTTGGAACTTTTCTACTGTTGTAACCTCTATGTTTCCATTGACATCAGTTGCAACAATCTTACTTGCTGTAAGTGCGGTCTCCCCTCCCACGCGGTCAATAATGTTGTTGTATTCGTCAGTGCCTATTTTGACGGGTGAGGATACAAAGTCAGAGTCTGCCGGTGATGGGTCTTTTCGAAGCGTTGTCATCCTATAAACATCTCACCGGTGAACATTTGCGCTACAGCAAGACCCTTATTCTGTGAGAACAGCACATCCATTGATAGTTTTATCTCTGCCTTGCCGTTGGGTCTTAGCACCTGTGGATATTCCACCTGTAGCATCTCATCGTTAGTGTTTAATGTGATGTTGACTATTGGCCATTCCTTGTCTGGGTTTGCCATATAGATTGTCTTTTCGTACTTTTTTCCCACGGGAAGCCTTCCCCAGTTTATAGTTTTAATTGGATGTTTCAGCTCTGCATCCTCGTAAAAATGTAGTTCTCCGTCTGTCATACCATGCTCTCCAGTTTGCTCATGATTGCCTCAAGTTCCTTTGGTGGTGCCCTTTGGGTTGGTTCTGGTTTTGTTGCAGGCTGTGTGGGTTCCTGTGGCATCGGTTCTGGCTCTACTACATCGGGTATCTTCCATGAAAAGTTATCCTTGAGTATCTCCTGAGCCTGTAATGGTGATAGTATGTTTAGCTGTACTGCCTTTTCTATTGCTGGTGGTAACACAAGATCAAATGTATCCTTTGCCCCCCATTTGAACTCTATAAGTCCGGCCTCAAGTCCTGTCACTGATGGGATTAGATGCTTGTTCATGAATCGTCTTACCTTCTCCATTAATCCTAAAACCCTGTCGTCGTCCTGTTCGCCTGCCTCTCTTGCGTCTGCCATTGCTGATGGCTCTGTAATTAATCGGTTCTTGGATGACTGCATACCAGAGTCTATCTCTGCTATTACGTGTGTTACTGCATCTGAGAATCTTGTCCTTCCGTCTATTCCTTCCTCAACTATGTCAATCTCTGCGTTTAATACCAGCCTGTCGCCCGGTGTCATGCCTTCAACCAATGGAATAATATCATTGTCAACAACTTCTGGGTTTGCTCCTGGCACCTTGTAAATTACACGAGGGGATCCAAGCTTGTGCAGTATCTTTGATTCATCCTGTATTATTTGCCTATAGTATTCAAGCGTAGGCCTTGCATGCTTTCCATCAATGTCGTTCCAATCCTGATACATCAGTGAATGGAACATGCCTATGCCCCAAGGCTCTCTGTCCAAATCGATATAAGGTAATTCCAAAAAGTCCTGTGCTGGTATCTTTCTTTCTACGCCTCCGATTGACTGCAGATATTCCAGTGTTGTGCCGTCTGGTTTTCTTCTCTTGGCCACTATGCTTTCAAGCTGTAGTGGAACCCAGTCGCTAGGGGATATGATATGAACGCCGCAAAGTATCCAGTTTCTAATCATGCTTTCTATAATCTGTGTTAAATCAAAGTCTTCTTCCCATTGCTCTAGTATCTTTACCTCTTTGGGATATTTCTCATCGTCATCATAATACCAGCCCCGGTTGATAATATCAAGGACAAAAGAGTCTGACACGTTCTGCATCCTTCCCACCGATTTGTAAAACTCCTTGGCCTTTGAGAATGCAACAGGAGGTTCTACCCTTCCCTCTAATATGTTACCTGTACTTGATACATTGCCTGCAAGGCTTGACGTTTCCCCTATGACCTTTCCAGAAACCACCTTCTCACGTACTGCGGGAACCGGTGGAGCAGGCGTATAATGTGATGGGGTGCCTATTGGGGAGTTCATGGTGAATCACTCGGGGTTACAAATACTCTTATCAGTTCTGTGCTTCTTTTTGCCGTTGATGTGGTTAGTTGAATCTCAACATGCATGTAGCCTGTAATTGATGGCCTTGATGTGGAAGTAAATGCAAAGTGGCCTATCCCCGAGGCCTGTGTATCCCATGTTACTGAAATATCATTGATTATCGTGGATACCTCTCCAAGCGTGCTTACAGCTCGTGCGGTATCCCTGAAAAAGTGAAACTTGTCTGAATGCCTCTTGTAGAACTTTGCAGTTCCTGTAAAGCCGGAAGCATCAAAAGCGGCCTCGTCCTCATCATAGATCCGGAATCCTACATTGTATCCATAGTCTAATCTTGGGAATTCATACTGATCCAATGCTAAGCGTAAGGCCACGAGTATTTTCTAATATAAAGAACTATAGAGAACTATTTCTATTGATGAGTGTTACCTTCTTGCCTATTTCTCCCTGCAGTAACTCTTCAAGATATGGAATATTCCCTGTGATGTCTGCGGTGAAGGTTACGGATTTCTTGTCCTCTGATGTTACAACACAGTTCTTTATCTGGTAGTATCCAGACTTTTCAAACAAATCCATCTCTACAGGGTTAGTCATTTCCTAGGATCTCCTATTCGTTCATATTCTACCTGGATAATGTTCCTCCAATGTTTTTCAGGATCATTAGGATGTGAGAATTTTGGGTTGAAAGCATTGTTATCAACGATGTAGTTTTTCTTGTAAAATTTCATATACCTAGTTTCTCCTTTAGGAACTTTATAGCCTTTCGCTTCACTTCTTCTTTCCAGGCTTCAACTCTCTGTGGATAATTTGCCCTGCACTCATCACATAGCCATTGTTTACACAAACCACAGTACTTTGTCTCCGTGTTGGGACAGAAGAAACATTTGGTCATGTCTTTAATGCCCTTAGATTTATTTTTATATAATTAATCACTTTTTCAGATATAAGACCATGACCGTCGCAGTGCCCGTCTGGGCCGTCTTCTATCATCGTATCTATTATGATATTATCTATATTTTCAAAATGTTCTTTGAAGAATACATCTAAATCGATTTCAGTCATGCCAACCTAGCCTCAGCTATTTTACAACGATTACAAAACCGCATAAGTGGATCAATATTGTGGCCAACTAACCAGCAAATAGGATATAATATTCTTTTAGTCTGATTTTGTCGTTGTAATTCTGTTGATTTTATTTGAAAATCTTCAGTTGCTTTATCATATCCTTTTCGATAATAATCACAAACAAGTTCTCTAAGTAGTTCTTGATTAGATTTATCTGTCATAATTAAACTTCCTTGCCACTATCCTCATTGTGTTGTATTCCCAGCACATCATGATAAATGCATCGCCGATATCAAAGCTTAGTTCCTTCTTGTCCACGCCTCCCTTGTCGTCAAACTTGGCGGCCCTTAATTGTGCTATGAGATCCTTGAACATTGGGTGAATCCTTACGCGCTTGGTCTTGACCATTTGTGCGGCGTTTACTGTCATCAATGATCTTAGTGACTGTTTGTTGGCTGATTCTGTAGGCATCATTTGTTTTCCGAAATTTACAGGTGTGGAATATATTCCCCTATCGTTAAGATCTCTGATAAATCCTGAATGGGCCTGGTCAATCTTACATGTGTTGTTGTAACTGTGGGCCAACTCTTCCAATACATCAAGCATAGCCGAAGGGGATGCCCTCGAATACTGCCTTGCTTCCTTTACATACACAATACCCCCTAGTTCTTCGCCCCCACATGTACCAAACTTTGACGCTTTGGCATTGTTACCAAATGCGGGATCAGCAGAGAGTGCTTTCTTTCCATCATATGTCGCAACGTCGTATTCCTCTATGACGTCATCCAGTCCTTGGAAGATATCACCCACGCCGTAACCGTATTTTAGCTGGTACTCTCTGGGAAATGACGGATATCTCATTGCTTGTTCTATTTCTACAGGATTGTATACTCTCCCCATACCTATCTCATATGGAAGTTTGATGAAACAATAAAGAGGGTTATCAACCTCTTGTTCATACACTAACTCTAAGTTCTTGTAGTCTTTGTCTACCTGAAATCTTATTATTGTGTTGAATTCGGATTTTTCCTCAGTCTCCAGTAATCCCCCTGGTAAATTAGGTGTACTTACTCCGTTAGTTAAGGGATTGCCTTTTGCTATGTATCTCTGCTGTACTGCCATAATTTCCTGTTGCTGACCAGGTGGGAAAAAGTCAAATTCATCAGAAAGCATGTAAACCACATTGCTAAGCCCTCTGGCTGTCTGTGTGTGGTATGATGGAAACGCCTCAAATTTTGTCTTGTATACAGTGAACACAGTCTGTTTTTCCTTTATGTAATAGTCTGGAAAGAGTGCCTTCATTCTATCAATGAGTGTAACAGCTAATTCAAGCCTTGGTCCTGTGAATACAACCCCTTGGCCATTCTCAAATGATACGTCATTGATTGCCAGATGTGCCTTGTGTCTTAGTTTGAGTTCAGAGTCACCTATGCCCGTACTCTTTGCATCTAACAAATTATGGTATTTTTTTTCTAACTCTATTAACTCTCGTTGATAATCATAGAGAGGATGTAGTTTGCCATCCTTTACAGGCAGTCCCATCATATGGGTTGTACAGCACTCGGAACGATTGAAATCTTCAGCCTCTTTCTCTGAGATATAATAATAATGGTCTGCATAGTCTTGACAGTAGAATGGTTTACCTCTAAATTTATCCCAATACTCTAGATTTTCTGATGGCGTAGGTTGTTCGTTGAGTCTCTTTAGTTGTGCTATTTCTTGGGCTAAGCTAGTCATTCAAATGCAACTGCTACAAAATATAGAGTCTTCATGTGACGGGCAATCCGTGTATACCATATAACCACATTTACTGCATTTATAATAATGATCAATGCCACCACAACAATAACACTTTGATTCAGATTTACTAGGTTCATGATCACATATAAGCTGTCTAAGCCTAGTTATTTCTTCGTCTGTTAGAGCCTTTACTGTCATTTCTTGTTAGCCTCTTCATATATTATTACCGCACAGTCGAAATCACCAATAAAACTACGGGGGATCATTTCGATTGAGTGTAGTTGTTCTTTTGTTATGGAGTTTTCCCTTAGAAAGTCATTTACATCAATGTCAATATCAGTAGTAAAGTAATCCTCTGGGTAATATGACATTGATTCTATTGTTTGTTTCGTATTATCATACCTGTCAAGCAAATATTGTGGGATAAAATTCCTAACCCCCTCATATTCAAATACATGTCTTGGAAATGCTTTTGTGGTTATCTTTTTGCGTACAAGTGTCATCGTTTATTTGCCTCCATCATGCATCGTTTGTATTTATTGGGTCTTAGGTGTGATGCGTCATATGTTACCCACTGTTGGTAACATTTTGTATTCCCTAACTCAAACCTATAGAAACAAGAAGAATGAAAATATTCTTTAATAATCTTGAATGATGTACGTATACAACTGTCATCGTATGACAAATTCAAATCGTTCTTACATACCTTACACGTTCTCATCTTTTGTTAGCCTCCTGTAATGCCTGTCTTACACCTAGAACAGTGACTGCAAGCTTCTCCTTCATGGCTGTTGCCTTTAGTGCCCTATCCAAATATGATAGTTTAGTATCCATGTCTCTATCTTTCTTTGTAAACTCTGACATACATATCCTGATTATCTTATCCATTCTTCTGCCGTCCTTGTTTAGGTCTGTCCAGTTTTGCTTTAAATCGGGCAATATTGGTGCTATTTCTGGGGGATTTAGTGACATTTCTATACCTATCTATGCCTAGAACTTGTTTTTATTGTTTTTGATTGTTGGCTAGGCTAGTCATTTTAGATCCTCCCACATACAATTAGGTATGTCAAAGTATATCATATATCCTCCCTACGCTGTTTTATTTTGTGGGATTCTTCCCATCGTTGATTGTTTGTTAACTCACAATACCATTTCATTCCTTGTTCACCTCATCTATTATCTCGTTTATCTTCATTATGCATGCCAGTTCTGCCCTTGACAGTCCTACACCCTCAAATCGGTAAGATTCCTTTGCCTTGGTTAGTGGTATCTTTTCAATCATTTCTTACTCTCCACATGTGGAACCATGCCTGCCCCATGATAACATTCAAACCCACTACAGCATGAACTGTTATGCCTTGGGATTATGTCCCATCCGTGGTCTAGAATGTATTTAACGTGATCTTTACAATATGTAGAGCACCCCGGAGATATCCCCCATTGATAAATTATTACACCGTGCACTGAACCATCTCTGTTTAATTCGAGTTCTGGTTGTTCTAAGGATTGCTTCATTTCTTGCACTTCTTACATATTGGAAAGTCTTCATGGCTTATAATTATATCCGTGTTTGAAGAGTTGCAGTGGTGGCAGAGTCCTTTCATATCATTTTTGACACTAGCTTCTCGGTCTTGAGGTCGTTCCAGTTCTTGCAGGCATAGCAAAATAGCATGTCCGTGTTAAGATCAGTATGATACTTTAAGTCAATCCTCCATGATCCGCATTCGCCACACCTTACTCCGTAAAAGTTGGCCATCCTGGCGTCACTTCTGCTTTTTGGTTCGTATAGGATATCGACCTTTGAGACCCTTCCCGTGATAAGTTTGACTGCCTGTTTTGGGGTCATCTCTATTATTTTCCTTAGGTGCTCCATGTATTTTGCAAATGTGTTGCTTTTGGTGGATTCTATGTATGCAGTCATGAGCAGATGAAATGTCTCTGTAAGTACCTTTACCCTTCCGTCCATTATTTGGTATAACATTGACCTAGATCCTCTCTTTCTTGTAAAGTATTCATCCATTTCAAATGGGTCTATCTTGGACATCATTTCGTGAGTCTCAAGGTATGTTCTTGCCTTTTCTAATAATTTAATGTCCTGTGTAAGTTCGTTGATGTATGGCTTGTTTTCTGCGGTTATCTCTTCTTTTGTCTTGCGGGCTTGAATACCGCGGATTTCATTTTCTTCATATGCCAAAAGTATGCCGGCATGTATCTTAGCACTGTCCTTGTATTTAAATGGTAGCACCTTCCTTGCCCAGTCGCTTGCATGTGGGATGTTCATCTCCTTTAGCTCGTTTCTTATCGTGGTGGATATCATGCAAATGTCCTCCTTGTATTCCCCAAGCTTGTGAAGATCTTCTAGTGCCTCACCCCATGCCCTGATATAGTCTTTCTTTGGAGAGTTTGACTGGTATAATGAATAGGTAAATGTCTTGGGATCCTGCAGTTCCCTCATGAAATTCTCTATGCGAGCCTTGAGCGTCTGTATCTTCTCCTCCCGGGAAAGTACAGTTTTTGTGCTCACGGTTTTAAAGTTGTATTATATGATATTAAAGGTTATGTTGGATTAGTCAACAACCACATGAGTCGTTTGATTTTTATTTTATATCTACGTGATTTTTTACGGGTTCTTTTTATTATGATGTCTAATCTGATTTTCTGACGCTTAATTAGTCTAATAATCCAGTGTTTTTTGACTTTTGGGGGTTTGGCTTTCAAAGCAGCATGAGGATAGTTATCAAACATCTTTCCACATATGCAGCCTATGCCATAACAGGTTCTATGAAATTTTGTACCATTCGATAGCATTTGTATATCATTAGCATGGTGCCATCCTTTTTTATGGTTGCATTTACATAGATCTTCAGTATCCAATATAAACAATATTAAAAACAATAATAATTAAAAGTATCTGGTTATTGTCTATGTCAAAAAGATCAGATGTTACTTTCCACAGTAATGGCATTTTGAGGGCTTTCTTGGTGTCCTGGTATAGTGCTTTTTCATGTGTACCCCCATTTCTATTGGCTCGTCTGTCCTGAATTCACAGTAACTGCATTCCAGTGGGAATATGTTCTTTGTCGGCCTTGCATCCCCCGTGATGATCCTTTTTGTGTTAAGCTTGTTGTTTTTCACCATTCAATAAATCCTCAAGTTCTGTCACATATTGGTTATTTTTATTGTATATGCCAGTTATGGAAATGATATGGTCATTTATTGCTTGGGGGTAATGTATTTCACATAATGGTGTTGATGCATACTCTACAAAATCAACTGAATAAATTGCCTCTTTATTGCATTTTCTTTCTCTACATTTTTTTCTGTCACAGTTTTTACAGTGAAAGTGATGAAGAAGGACGTCTATATGTTCGATCCAAACATGTTCGCAGTTTTCAGTCATTTTCGTATCCATCATCAAATTCTATTTGTTTACATATTTTGTTGTATATAGGATCTGAGTGTTCATCACAATATTCAGGATTAGATGTAGTTCTGCCACAGAATATACAATAACAACCGTCTTTCGAAATCATATCTTTCTCCTGTGTATGATTATGCCAATTATGATTAATATGTCTGTCGCAAACCAAAGGCAGTCCATCAGCGGGAACTGTCCGTACTCGTACCCCGTCAGGTTCTCCTGTGTGTAGTACCATACGTCAGTTATTGATGCCACAAATATCGAGCTGCCTATGAGTATCCATGATTTTGAGAGGCTTGTACTTGTCATGATCATCATTGTTACCAGTGCAAACGCCGCCAACACTGATGCCGACCATGCAAAAAGCCAGCCAAATATAAAGTCCTCAAGTTCGGCATCGTATGATAATGATGAATACACAATCATGAGTATTGAGATTAGTGCTATCAGAATTATGATGTGCTGTATGTGAAGGCGTGCTTTTAGTGATTTTAACGTAGTCAATACATGCAGGATTGCAAACGCATAGTAAAAGCCGTACATGATATCAATCGCTGTCTGGTATGGTTCTATTCCATGCGAGTCAAAGATATACCAGTATAATTCTGCAAATCCGTAGGATAGAAACGCTCCACCAAGGAAGACAAATGATAATGAAAGCATCCTGTACTTTGTCGATATGTAAAACGATATTGTGGCTACTATAAAGCCCGCTGTTATGGATGAAAATCCTACTAGTTCCTCGATCATTTCTTGTTTACTAAAATGTTAACCTGCCCTATAAGTTTGTACATTTCCTTGAACAGTTCTTGGATTTTAATCTGGGTTCCGGCATGTTCTTCCTTTGCCGCGATTACTTCAGATTGCATTTCTTGGGTGATCCTGTCAAAGTTTTCTTTCATGTCCTTGCGCATCTGTTCAAGCTTCTTGCACAGGTCGTCTATTCTTTCCGCAAGTTTGTCCCTGTCAGAACTGCTACTAAACTTGTATTGTACGTTGGATATTGCCTGATTCCACTTGTACTTGAAGAGTCCTGCGACGGCTGTAACTATGGTAATTACCCCCACCAGGAAGCCTATCAAAATGTTAAACTCGACAAGATCATTTGCCACGTAATCTAAGCAAAATACATGATAAATAAGTTATAAGATTTGATAAAAAAGTGGGATAGAATCCC
>Ga0070749_10002741_pt1 | contig 11790 bp, 5 predicted proteins | sample VirMetDEL_Nov_18_FD_75180 | JGI IMG/M metagenome (GOLD analysis project Ga0070749, IMG submission 75180) | Aqueous microbial communities from the Delaware River and Bay under freshwater to marine salinity gradient to study organic matter... | ecosystem: Environmental > Aquatic > Marine > Coastal...
ACAAGGGTTAGGTTCAATCATAACTTCTTCACTTATTGTTTTTCCTGTTTGATTTACATAGGGGGATAAACCAGCGGTGTCAATTTCCATTTCTTCACCACGAATTTGTTTTAACTTGCGTTGAGCCCACGCAATACCTTCATCGCCGCCCCATGCGAGCCAAGCTACATACCCCTTGTCTTTCCAAGGTGTACCCTTGAATTCAGGTGCTATTTCGCTATTTTGACGATGACGCTCGAAAGCCGCCATACGAGCGATTGTGTCTTCACTGATATTTTCACCAGAACATAAAGAATTAGCCCGTTGTAAACCGGTAAGTTCCATACCACTTACTTCATCTCGTCCGTGTTCGTCAATCCATCTTAAAACTTTACAGGCATTTTCACGAGCACTTTGCGGATAATCATTGTAAGTCTCGAAGTCGTGTTTTTCACAAGGCATGTAGAGGGTTGTATCACGAAGTTGGTGAGTGTGATGTCCTTTACAGCCAAGTATTTCGGCTAATTGTTCCGCCTCTTGTGGTGAAGTAAACATTGGCACCCCGTCCATTTTTCCAACAGCGGAAAATCCACCAACTCTAGGTGTACCAGGTCTCCATTGTTGTATTGGTTGTCCATTTTTTCGTGTACCACGAGCCGCAGCTGCGATTGTGTCAGTTGTTCTTGTATCGTAGGAAGTACCGGGATTTTGTTGTAATAAACCCCTTTTATTACTTGCGTCATTTACAATTTCACCAACCAAATCACGCGGAACATATGTGAGCTTCACCCATTTGTGTCTACAATTATACGAACCACGATAATGTAAAACATTATAACCCGCAGGACCTACAGGGTTCGCCGTTGATAATTGTTGGATATTCTGTTCCGTGAATACCTTATTTGCGTTTAACATTTCCGTACAGAAAGAACGACCCGCGGGGTTAGGACCCGTATACTTATAACGAATTCGTTGTTGACTATATGGTTCAACGGGAGCATTTGGTGTTGACTCGATAAATTCCTGATGTGTCAGTTCTTCGATTTTGACTAACTTGTACCCGTCCTTTTTTAAGTCGTCTTCTGTTTCACCTAATTCGTTGATGAGACGAGCCAGTTGTCCCATTTCGTCTTCGCTGAGACGCTCGTAAATTGGTAAGTCTTGTCCATTAAACGCCTTCCAATTTTCTTCGTGTGCGGGGCGCTCAACAAGCGCAATTCCTTCAATACCCGCAATGTCGATTAAGTCATCGATTGTAAGCTCTACTATTCTCATCGTATATAAGTATAACAAATGTTAAGAAATACCAAATCAAAGTGTAGAACGGGATTGAACCCTTCGCTCGAATTGTGTGGTATTTTCAACATCAGTGGTAAGGACATAAGCACGAACAGGTTGTCCGCCATTTTTACCTAGAGCACCCATAAGACGCATTGAGTTGTCCATTGCGTTTGAATTCATAACAGCGGTATTGTCGAAAGATGAACCACCCCCTAACTGATTTATAGTTGAAAGTAGGGGTGCGAAAGCCGCAGTGCTTGAAGCGGTTATTACACTTTCACCTGACGACAACAGAGCGGGTACACTATCAGAGTTTGAAGTACCAGGTCCATAAACAATACCACCATCTGCTTTTTCTTCTGGTTTAATTGCCTTGATTTGTTGTACGCGTTTCAATCCTGACGCTACCGCTACACCCGCAGCAATACCACCCAGTACAGGACCGACAATAGGGATACCAGCGAGTGCTTTATAACTTTCCTGAGCCGAAGCGTAGGTACTGATTATAGTTGACGCAATTGCCGCAGCTTTACCAATAGCACTTTCATCACCATACAAGGAAGCAATACTGTCGAATACAGACTTGAACCCTTCAAGTCTTCCCTTTTGATAAGCCCAATCTATTTCAGCACGAATAGCAGCGTACTTCGCATTTATATCGGATATTGCTTGTTCACTACCATCTGACATTGCGATTTCCTGTTGGTATTGTTCGTCGAGGATTTGTATTTCCTTTTCCTTTGCTTGTCGTGAAAGAGCTAAGGCACCATCGAGTTGTCGTTGGTAAATTTCAATACGAGCGTCTGAAAGATTTTTAGCATCGTCCTTTGCCTTTTGTAATTCTTTTTCGCTTTCTTGTTTATCTATTGTTTCCTTTTGAGTATAGTAGGCATCCAACGCTTCAAGTTTCAACTGATTTTTTTGTTCTTCAGTAGTTTTTAATTCTTCTATTGTCCGTAAATTAGCTTCGTATTGTTCTTTTGCTTCACGCTCGCGTTTTTGTCTGTCTGTTTCCTCGATACCCGCGTTGAACGACTTACGCAGATTTATAATTGCGTCATTCAGAGCTTTTGTTTCCGCCTTTTGTCTGTCATTTAATGCTTTTGTCTGATCAGCAATTTCTTTTTGTTTTAACAGGGATGCGGTTTGTGCGTTCTGTAGTGCTTCGTAAGCCGCCGCTTCTTCGTCGAGAGCTTCAATGGACGAATCTGACAGGGAGTTCCGCTGTACGATGGCATCGTAGCGTTGTTTCGCAATTTTAGCTTCCTTTTCAGCCAAGGCTTGTTCGGCAGCCCCCGCTTCCTTGAGTGCCGCCAAGCGTTCTTCGTAAGATTTAGTTTCGTCATTGATAATCAACTTCGCAGCCGCAATTACCTTATTTTGTTCGGCTCGTTCTTTACGGAGTGCTCGTTCCGCATCTGCTACACCCTGTAGTAGTTTTTCGATTTGTGCCGCCTTTTTACCCTCCGTCAGTGCTTCGTTGAAAGTGTCCTTTATTTGTTCACCAACTTTCTCGAGAGTACCGACTGTATCGTCCAAACCGGTTACAACTTTACCGACAGCGTTTGCTGCTACTCTACCTGCTTCAGCAAATTCACCTGAAAACAACAAACCAACAGCTTTAGTCAAATTAGGTATAAGTTCCAAAATACCAACCAACCTGTTGACTATATTTTGTACGATAGCTTTACCAAAATCTTTAATAGCTTGAATGGGGTCGTCAAACAGGGGCATTATTAATTCCGCTACCTTGACGAGTAAATCACGGAATACATCCATAACAGCGCCGAGTCCAGCCATTACCTGTTTCAATTGTTCACCACCTTTTTTAGTTGAAGTGAACGCCTTGAATATTGCGGTAATAGCACCAACGAGTAATGTAGCCGCTGCGATGAAAGGATTAGCTGCGAGTGTTTTTAGTGCTGTTCCAAAACCCTGAATTCCCTTGACAGCTGTACCGATGGGTCCGTCGATAGACGCTAAGCGTTGTCCTAATGACATTGACGCTTGTTCCGCCTTTTTTAGTGCCGCTTCACTTGCCTTTAAATCCTTCTGTAAGTTTTTCCAAGCTTTACTACCGATTGGTGCTTTATCCATTTCAGTACGGACATCAGACACACTTTTTTTAAGTTTGTCAAGTGAATTGACGGATTCAGTAACCAGCTTCCCGCCTTCCGTTTTTATTTTGACTGTAAACTGTACTTCTTTTTTAGCCATTATATTCAGTTATTATTCATTAACAAGTATAAGTATCCAATATCTCCCCGTTCGTATCTATTTGAAATGCGTAAGCCGAACCGATACCACCTGTTTTTAGTGCTACCCATAAACCACCGCCGTTTGTTGGTGTACCAGGATAGACATCGTAAATGAAATCACCAACTAATAAGGAAGCCAAGGGTTTTAGTCCAGTATAAGAACGAGCTGTAACATATGATGAACAAGCCGCGGGTCCATCAGCGGCATCGACAAGAGTACGACCCAAGTAGGTATATTCAACAATACCACCGGAATTTGATGGAGTTGGCGTTGGGGTTTTAGTTCTTGTCGGCGTTGGTGTTTTTGTTGGTGTTTTTGTTGGTGTTAGACTTACAGGAACGCAATCACCTAATATTGAAATTGAAATTCCTGGTTCCGTCAAGATTGTATCTTCACACGCACAAATTACACCTTGAGCTTCAGCCCCTAACGAACCTGACTGACTGGCACCATAACAATCAGTGTAAGAATATCCCTGAAGGAAAGGTTCAGTATTAGTCAATTCATATTCGATACAAGTACAGCTGAAAGTAGTTGGCGTTGGCGTAGGGGTAAAGGACGGAGTTATTGTTGGTGTCGGCGTTGGCGATGGCGTAATACAACTATATTCGTCATAGAAAGGTGCTATTTCCTGATATGTATCCCCTGAAATTACACGAGCGGTTGAACCAGAATAACTCTGACATTCAGCACAGGTATCGAAAACGACTGTTCCAAAATTGTTGTATCTGTAAGCAAATTGTGGATAGAGAGGACTATATGGGTCAGACGCATTGTAAGTGGTTCCCGTAATCAAATAACAATCACGATTTTGAAGTTGTATGTACTTTCCAACATAGGCGTATAATGTCGCGTGGTAATCTGTTGAGGAATATAGACTGTCCTGTCCGGAACAGGATTGTAATTCATAATAACGAACGCGGTGAGGACGCAAAGAACGGGTTGTCTTTATCATTTCAACATCAGCTAACCCCTGATCGATTAGTGAAGCGTTCGTCATTTTATTTAGACGCCAGTAAGCCCCGTCGATGAAATATGTATCACGGAAGTCAAGAGCCGCAATGTCCTGTGGAGTTAGAAATACTTTACATTTCATAATACGGCATTCGTCCGCCGTTATGTCGTCAATGTAATCACTATAGTAGACATCGTACAAATCTTCATAACAAGTGAACCTATTTTCCAAAATGTCATAAAAATCATACTTGTAGAAATTGTAGTAAATGGAATAATCTTGAACCCCGTAAGGATAAGTACTGAAGCGGTTATTTACAGGAAAACTGAAATTCTCGTTCACACCAGAATACGAACTATTTCCCGACAATGGACTACGGAAAAACCACGATAAAGTATCTTGTGTTGCCGTGCCATAATTTTCAGCAATTTGTGCCAACGGAATATTTAACCCCCTATTCAATATTGTCCAATTAGTCTTGAACGGGTTAAAAAAGTTCTGTGCTATTCCGTCCAAATCTTGCTGAACCACATTGTAGAAAATTGGTAATGTGAGTTGTCTGTCGTTGGAGGGGGTATTCACCACATAATCCACGATGGACGAGAACAGGGGATTAAACGATACTACTTGTTCCTTGTAATCCTGATTCAGTTGTTCCTTTCGTGTACCAAAAATCCGTCCTTGTTGTTTGAAAAAAGTATCATTGCCCAAATCCGTATCTGGTTTAAGATTGTATTCCAATGTACCCGATAAGAACAGGGATGAAGGTACTACTTCAATTGGACTATCCCTATCGACAAGACGCGTCCAATCGTGAACTACACCTGTACCAAAATAGTCAATTATTGGTTCAACACGCAAAGTTTTTGTGCCGACTTCTTCTGGTACAACAACAAGGTTGAACATTTTATTTACAGATGTGATGAAGTCAATTTGCTTAAAATCATTTTCAGGAAATTCGAGTGCGTAATCGAAAATGGTGTCAGGTAATACACGAGGGGTTGTAGTTTCAGGTACAAGCTCGAATGTTAAATTGTCAATGTAGATATTTGGATTGATTGTTGAGAAAAAGACATTCACGCTGTAGTAATCTGTTAATGTCGGTCCTTGTGAAGCGGTACTGAAATTGAAATCCATAATTACAGTTTCCCCCGTAGTTCCCCCCGTTATTGTATAACCGGCGTTTGACATTGATAAACCGGTGAAAGATGTGGGGGATTGAAATTGACGCATTACATACATAACGACTGTACCATCACCTCCTGTGGTATTTACAGCGTTGAATGTAGCACGGAAATGGAACTGACCTGATTGTGGTAAATAGAACGAATAGTTATTACCCGTTGTGGCATTGAAGTTGTCCCTGAAAACTGTGATTGGACGAAGGATGTAGTCTTGTGGTGGTGAACCGGCTGTTGCGGAACTACAATTTTGCGTTTGACAAAAATATTGTGTTCGTCCTGATAATGTGGGGGTTGTACTACTGAAAGCGTATTGTGGTTCAACTGATTGTAGGGGATAGAGCGTATCTGAAAAAGTCAGTGGTAAGAACAGACGCCCAAATGGTGCGGTGTCGAAAAAATCACTGACTACAGAATAACCCGCTTGACTACAAACCTGATAGTATAGTTCCTTCAGTTGAATTGAAGGCATAAAGTAATTTGCTTGTGTTGGTGTTTGATAGTAAGTGAAGGGATATTCACCCGTGTAAGTACCGGCGATTACTTCCTTGCGTACGACTTCAGGATCGAGGAATTGTAATAGTGGTGTCTCGAAATAATTGACGAAGTTCACCAATGTACCACCGGTGTCAGCGGAATAGGCATATCCCCTATTCATCAAGCTCCAATAAGTAATACCGGAATTTGGTATTGAATTTAACCAGTCATTTCTCGACAAATCCGGATCAACCATACCATACCACCCGTTCTGTTCCAAATCGCTTACCTGTTGTTGTAGGTAATCCAAATCCAATTCACGCATAAACTTGTCCCCGATGTTCGCGGCTAAGTCTCCAACCTGATTGTAGAAATTTGCGTTATAGATAATTTCCCTGTTTGTCTGTGATACACCATTTAGTCGTAAATAACCTGACATAATGACATACCCATCGAAAGTCAAATATGCTTCAAACTTGTTCCGTGCGTCATAGTTCGTCTGTACGGAATTTACATTATAGAAATGTTGAAATACCTGATTGTTTGTTTTTGAGCCAGGTAAACGAAAATCTTGTGAAAATACAGAATTCTTTTTTGTGATGTCTTGTATTTCCGCTACAGATATTGTGGTGGTAATATTTTCATCAGGATACAAATCCAACAGAACAGACTGTGAATTGACGATTGCGTAGAGTTGAAGCATTTATAAATTCGTGTTAAACTGACTTATAGGGTTGTATTGGTATTCAAGGGTGTATTGGTAAACTTTTTCGTACCTCTGTTTGTATTCTTGTAATGAGGTACTTGTAATTGTCACTGGTATGAGGTAGGGGGACATAGTCGTCAATTCAGATACATCTTGCCCCTTCATAATATAAACCCAGTTGGACAAAAATAACTCTTCAACGATTTTCCTGTCATTTTCGTCCATATACCACGATTGAGCTACAACGCTTTCAACGACATCAGTATTATAAATTACATCACGCTGTTGATAAGACATACGGTTGTAAACAGGGGCGGAACGAATACCACCTTGAGCGTATGTTTTTGTCGATTTATTGTAAGTCTTAATATTTTTCTTGTCGAAGGTATATGTATCCCACACGCCGCGTTGATTCAAGAACAGGAAATGTACCGGATCGGAAAGACAATCGTCAAATTGTAAATCGAAACGAACCACCTCTGAAAGTCCATTTGCCGAATAAGATAAACCACCGGAACCTAATGGTGAAGTATCCCCTGACGAAGCCCACGCATAGAAGTATTTTGGTGTGTTATCAAAAACTAATCCATAACTACCACCACCCCCATTGTCCTTGAGTGCTGAGAAATTCCAAGAATAATAACAGATGGAGTTGTCGACTGATGTATAACCCGTATTATTTGACTTTATACTTACTGTACCTAATTTACCAATACCACTGGTTGTCGAACCACTACTATCTTGCCAAAACCCAACAACACGATTGACGGGATTACTATACAAGTCCAAATTACCATTGAACCAACTGACGACTACAGGACATTGATAGTGATGTTTGCGGTGTCGTACCCTGTCGCTTACCATATCCGCACCGACAAAACTTAAATTAGTGAAATTAACACTTGTCAAGTCATCACCAAATGTAGTCAAAAACTGTGATGGTGTACCCGATGAGATGTAGGTTGAACCTGTGAACTTGTATTTGTAGGCGTCTCTCCACTGATGTTGAATTTGAGCCCGTTGGTTAAACCCTATTTCAACATTAGAGTTTTTAGCGGTATTCCAATAGATATTGTCCTGTAAATTGTAATTGAAGTCCATCTTATTTTCCGCAGCACCAGGCCAAGTGATGACGGAACAAGGTGAAGCCGCCCAATCGTACAGGATTGTTTTTGATGAAAGCTTGAATACTCCTGTAGCATCACTACGGAATTCAGTAATAGAAAGGGGTGATGTTTTACTATTGTTTAAGTAATGTTCGTACAGGTAAAGGAAATAATTCGCAGGTACACCGCCAAAAGTTAGTGCCGAATAAGGTTGTGTGGTATTCCCCTGTGAAAGAACAGAAATACCATCGGTATACTCCCACGCAAATCCTGTGTAATAGTCGTCCCCATTAAATCTACCAGCGTCCTCGACAAATACGGTGTTTGTACTTGAATCGACATAAGAAATGAGTGATGAACAGCCGCTGACGACTTCATCAGGAACGGACGAATATGTGGTAGAACCTGTTGTCCATTCCTCGCCAATCATAACGCGGTATTCACGAACATGCGGAAGGAACTCAAAGTCAGTATCAGTATTGAAAGCATTTGAAGGCATTACTTGTCCAAAACTCCACTTGTTATTTGTTATCAACCCGTTAATTGTCAACCCGGTATTTAACACCCCGTTTGTTTGTGAATAAATCTGTGCGGTCTCAGAACGGGGGTTAGGTATTAGATAATTGTGAACTATTTCACCCAAATCGAAAGTACCAACACCATATGTGTTAGGACGGACTTTTAATGTTGCTACAAGTGTAGGGGTGGACGCGGAATTTGATACGTCCATATAGACATTGGCTACATACTGAAAATCAGTATTACCAGAATTTGATGAACTAACAGAATAGATGTGTTCCGCGTTGGACGGGGTTAGATGAAGCGGAGATTGAAATGTAGTAATCATTCGATATTTTCATTTATAAAATTACCCAGAAAATCCCCTATTACATCTTGTATTTCATTTTCCATTCGTTGTTCGTACTGGTTCTTGAAGGTTATTTCTGCGGAGGTTAAAAAGTTCGTTGGTTGTATTCCAAACTTTTTGATGTTTTTGTTGATGGCGTATGAAGCGGCTTCCGTTCCGTAGGTGGATTGTGCTATTTGTCTCGCTACCGCTACAGGTATTCCTTTACCAGGTCTTCTCCCCTTGTCTACATATTTTGCGTAATCATTAGCCAAGATTTCAAGGTTGAAGGTATTACTTGTTTTTGTGATGAGGTATTGAATTGAATCGTACAGGGGGTCACCAGGTTTAGATTTTGGAGCGGAACCAGAATATTGTTTTTTACGACCTTTAGAATAGGCATCACCATTTAACCCATAGGAGAAAGGACGAGGAAATGCGAGATTTTGACGGATTAAGCCGACATACAACCCCCCGTACTTTTGATATATTTTGTAAATTACCTTTTCAAGTTCGCTCATAACTTTAACAAATTAAAGGATTACCTGTACCATCGGTAATGAGTATTCTACTTGGCGTTGATGTATTGTACCATACGAACGGACCGACAAATATGAAGGTTCCATCTGCTCTTAATCGTCCCCGTAATCCCGCGGCGGACAAATCACCAAAATTTGAACTCGTGAATTTACTTGTATCTCTAGTTCCATTTGCGTTGAGGACAACAACTTCACCCGCATAACTTCCGTTAAAGGTTAAACCACCCCTTGTTATCAAAATCTGTCCCGATGATAATACTTGAATATCACCATTTGTTGTTGTGCCATTTTCGATTCCCGTTCCAATATTGGTGTTGAAAGTTGTATCATTATTTCCTGAACTATCTATTTTAATCAGGTAGGGGGAGGCGTTCGTAATCATAACAACAGAATCGTCAGTGAGAATAGCGGACCTGTAGATTATCGAAGGTGAACCCGTTGGCGAAGGACTATAAGAACCATCGAGAGTTCCATCAGTATTCAATCGACAAAGACCAGGAACGGCTGTTCCGTTGTAAGATGTGAATGAACCAGTAACGATGAATTTTCCATCTGATTGTTGGCTGATGAAATTCACCTGATTATTGAATCCCGTACCAATAACGAATGTGGCATCCGTCGAACCATCACTTGCTAATTTAACAATTCTATTAGCCGATGAACCATTTGCCGTTGTGAATGAACCACCAACAACATACCCCCCATCTGAAGTAGGACTGATAGAAAGGACGGAGTTATTTGCGAACCCTGTTGAACCGCCGAAATCAAAAGTAGTATCAATTAAACCTGTATCACCGTGTAATCGAGCCATTCTATTTCGTGTATTTCCTTGAACTGAACTGAATGAACCACCAATCATAATTTTTCCATTGCTATCAATTTCCATAATAGCAATCGCGGGGGAGATGGTAATTGAGCCAGTATTCCATAGTGGGTCTCTTGTTAAGTCATTTAAAATCTTAACCATACCATAAGACGCTGTTCCTTGATAATTGAACGCTGTAGCAATATAAGTTGAACCGGTTATAGTCTGTATCCAACCCGCGCCTGTAGCATTTGCGAACCCACCTTGAGTATCATAACAAGCGGGAGGTGTCGATGAAGGGGTTAATGTCGGCGTGGGTGTGATTGTTGTAGTTGGCGTTGGCGTAGGACTTTCAACGATAGCGGTTGGTGTCGGCGTTGGCGTGGGAGTTAATGTTGATGTTGGTGTTGGCGAGGGGCTGACTTCGCATTCATCAATTTCCCATACCCTGTAAGGTGCGGCACAGCGATTTAGTGGATAAGAATCTACTAATTGTAATTGTGCTGTCCACCCGACAAGGATGTCGTCATAGGCTTCTGTGAAAGGAGTGATTGATGTGGGTAAGATAATGTCATAGATATTCTCGTAATCCCCCTGACTTGATGTAACGGAATATTTGAACTGAGCGATGACATCCTCTAACATCATTAGTGTATCACTTAATAGTTGTGTTTCAATGTCGTAGTTTTTGGTATTCATAATATCACAAACAACAACAGAAAAATTGTAAGTCATTTCAGCGTCATCACGAGTTGTAGGACCCGGAACTACAAATAACAGGGGGTAAACAGGTGCGTTATTTTCAGGGTTGGCACTATCGAACTTTTGTTCTGTAAGATAGATGAGTTGTGTTAAATCACCCGTACCAAAGGAATTCAGCATTTTGTGATTTGCTTGTATTTCCTTGAAATCGTTAATAATAGACTTGTAGTTCATTTTTTCAGTAGTTTTTTCATTTCTTGTTCCCTAACAGAAGATATATACTTGTGGTATGTTAGGAAATTAAATACTTTAGTTAGTGGTTCTTTCGCAATTTCATCGAACTTAAGAAGGTTCTCACCCGATAAGAAATAGAACGAATGATACCACCCCCAGCGGCGAGTAGGACTGTCGGGATTGTCCTCAATGTCCATTTCCGGAAATATTTCTGGGTAGGATTTGACAATATGGCGTTTAAAGTGTAAAAAAAAACCAGAGCCCCATTTACATATTTTACAGGTAAGTCCTTGAACAATTCTATTCTTTCAGGTAAGTCCGCAGCGTTGTAAGGAACGGGTTTATTTTTCTTTCCGTCTTTTTCACGATACAACAGAGCCATAAGTTCGTTCATATTCGCTTGCCGATAAGTTTCGTTTTTGCTGAAAAAATTATCGATGTCAACGAACTCACCAAAAGAAAGATTTTGTAAATTTAGGAAGTGGTACATTTTCCCCCCGTACTCAAACTCTTTACGGAAGGAATTATCCATATTTAGAAGGTAATCAGACAACAGATTTGAAAGTCCTATGATTTCACTGTACTTTGCCCGTAGAACTTGTTCCTCGCTAAGTCCGGTTAAAAGACAAATAATTTTTATACCAAATTCGTAGTCATCGTGAAAATCACGCATTGCGTTTAGGATGTTCCATATTCGTAAGGAAGGTTCGTTGACGGGG
>Ga0070749_10002742_pt1 | contig 11790 bp, 7 predicted proteins | sample VirMetDEL_Nov_18_FD_75180 | JGI IMG/M metagenome (GOLD analysis project Ga0070749, IMG submission 75180) | Aqueous microbial communities from the Delaware River and Bay under freshwater to marine salinity gradient to study organic matter... | ecosystem: Environmental > Aquatic > Marine > Coastal...
ACAACCTAGAACGGGTAACCAGTCCTTCTTTCATAGTAGAACTAGAACGAAGGCTAAACTTTGTCTCTGGTGAGATTAAACTATCAGACCTTTCAGATGTATCAGGAACAGACTCAGCAACTACTGGTCAGGTATTAAAGAAAACAGCAACTACCTGGCAACCAGGAACAGATAACACAGCATAATATGTCAAACTTCAACATTCCAAACAACGGCTTAACAAGACAAAACCCACGCAGCGATGTATACGGGGAGCTTTGGGCTACCTTTGGGATGGATATTGACTCATCTTACGGGAAGATGAAAGTATCAAAGCGTTTATCTCCTTTGTTTTCCTCGAACGTGGATGGGGAATACCAGGTGTTACAGCTTTTTAATGGAAGGATTGTCGCCTTTGGTCGCGATGCTAGTGATCCGAACTCAGGGTCGGAAAGAGCATATATAGACGCATCTCGAAACCCACGTAATACAGGTATTTGGACAAGATCATATTCAACAAGTTTTGATGTAGACAGGGTTTCCGACGGCGTGGTTTACGCAGGTGCATTTTTACTTTCTAACAATACCAATATTGATAGATATGCAGACATCACTTCACCCCCCACAGATTCATGGTGGACAGGGACAGTGACTGGCACAGCCCTAACCACAGGGAAGCCACATATCATGGAAGTGTCAAGAATAGGGCAAGAAACTTTATTCGTTACAGATGGCAACTTGGTTCGATACTACAACGCTACGGCTTTTCACTCAACCGTAACACTCCCAACGCAACTAACAGCGTGTGCATTGGCAACAGACTATAAAGCTACTTGGGTAGGTACATACTCTAATGAAGGGAATGCCTATGTCTATGAGATTTACGCTGGTGATAATATTGGCGGAGCAACTCTAGCAAGGAACTCATACATTGTAGACGGCACAGCTGTACTATCTATGGAAGTGATTGACGGGGTTGTGTACATCGTAACCGACAAGGGGAAAATCCAATACTTTAACGGAGTTGCCTTTGTAGACGCTGGAGCATTCCCTTTCGCATTCGATAACGTGGTAATGGACGGGCTTTCACTTGGAGCAATTTCAGATTTCAACACTGAAAGGGCAATCCACCCGAAAGGAATGAGACGAGACGGGAAATCACTTTTGATCAACATCAATACTAATAACCAAGTTGTCGAGGATATTGCCGCAGAACCTTTAGACAATGACGGTTTCTTTGAAAATGTTGTCGTGAACGAGAGGTCTGCTTCTGGTGTTTGGGAGTTCAACACAGAGACATTACAATTGACTCACCTAGCACCACTTCAGTCTGATACATCAAACGGATTCCACCGGAATGTAAACTCCGGCCCGATACTAGTTACAAATAATCAATACACACGATTTATAACAACAGGGAATGTAGGTACAGAAAAAGCTAACCTATACCTAGACGACCCAAGTACAACACCATTTGGGTACATCATTACTAAAGAGATTAACTCACAAACCATTCAGGACGCATGGGAGAAGCTTGCTGTTAAACATAATGACCTAGTAAGTGGAGAGAATATTGCAATTAAGTACCGAACTAACAAAGTACGAGGTTATCCTAAATACTCAGAAGCTAACTGGACAAGTTCAACTACCTTTGTTGTAACAAACGATGTATCTATGGTGTCAGTAGGGGACGAAGTGGAAGTAATTGACGGGTATGGTGCAGGAAAACTAGCACACGTCACATCAATCGGTGAATCAGTTACTACCAATACAATCACTGTAGACACAGCAATCGGACAAAATACAGAGACAAACCAAGTACGCTTCCAGAATTGGAAACTAGCTACAGCAGAAGATTTAACTGATACACACACAGTAGGCACAAATAGTGTCTCAAACTGGGTGCAGTTCAAAATAGTTATGACCGGCTGGATTGAGGTGCGGCAGATATTTAACAAAGGGACTTCTAAAACAGAGCTTTAATCGTGGTATAATATAACAAATCATCATGCCTATAATTAACGGAAAAAGAGTTTTAAGTAATTCTCCAGAAGCTAACGCGGTTAAAAACGCTAGAGGTGGTATAAATAAACAATCTGCTAGGGAAGCTAGGGGAGAAGTTAGCGTTGGTGCCACTGGTACTGGTGCCACACTGGTAAATCCAGTAGGAAAAACATTTGCAAAGCAACCATCTACCATGACTGGCTCTATTTCTGCACCTGACCTAGCAAAAGACCAAGTCCCAACACCACTTACACAGCCAGTGGAAGCTCCACCAGTAGACCGTGGTGTAATTGACAAATCTGTACAACAAACAGGAGAAATTGTTCGGGCTGGCACTCAAGAAGAGAAAGACTTAGCCAAAGTACGCGCTGAAATGGCCGCTCTTTCAGGTGAAGGCTCTTTATCTGACATGTTCACTCAACAGCAGGAGGCTTACGGTGTACCAACTAACCTAAAAGAACTACAGGACATCAACACACAGCTTGCAGGGATGGGAACTGCTAGCATGGGGCGTGAAAAGTATATCTCAAGGGCGGCAGGACAGACAATGGGACAAGCAGGTCGTGAAATCTCACAAGAAAAAGCAGAGCTTGATAACGCCATCTTCATGTCTGGACTAGCCGCCCGTGCACAAGTCCTACAAGGAAACATCGAGACAGCCTCTAACCTAGTAAACCAAGCAGTTACACTAGCCTACCAAGACCGTACTCTACGGAACACTAACTTGATTAACCAGATCAACGATCTTCGAGGTACAGTAGACGACCAGACACAGCAGATTTTGGATAAGAAGGAGCAGGAGTATATTGAGGATCAGACAAGTATCCAGCGAGCGCAAGGTATAGTTGATAGTGCAGTAAACGCAGGGTATGCGTCAGGTGATAGACTGGAAACTTTACTAAACATTAAAGACCCAGAAGCTCAGACTGAGTACGCTCAACAGTTGGTTGCAAATGGTATTCAAAAAGACATTCGAGAAGCTAAAGCAGCGGCAGCAGCGGCAGCAGCGGGTGGGGGAGGCTTTGATGCACCAGACTTGAAAAACTTTGGTTCATCAGACGAACCACAATGGAAACAGTGGAATGCAGAGACAGGTTCTTGGGAAGATGTAACAGGACTAGACGCTATGGGTGGCGCGGGTTCACCAGAGGAGGTTCAACAGTCTCTCGACCAGTTTAGTTTCTTACGAGACACAGCAGCGCGTATTCTTGGTGTTGACGCAGTAGACGAAAGCGGGGAGGTTATTAAGGAATATGACGAACTATATAAATCGGCTGGAAAGGGAGCTTGGGACAGAACAGCTGGATTCTTTACTGGCGACACTCGATACAACCGGTTAGACGCACAAGTAGATGTTTTACGGACAAACATGCTTACTCTAATGACTGACCCAAATGTAAAACAGTTCTTCGGGCCTCAAATGTCTGACGCAGACGTTCGACTAATGACAGCAGCAGGTACATCACTTCGTACAGCTAACATGTCCCCAGAAGACATGAAATCAGAAGTTACTCGAATCGACGACCTAGTAAACCGAGCAGAAACAGCGGTAAAGAACGCAGTAGAAGCGCAAGAAGCTGGAGCAACAGCACCAGTACAAACCAACATTATTACCGCCCCAGACGGGACACAAATTGAAATTGTAGACTAGATTATGCCACCAATTCAAATGAGCAGAAGTGAATACGAACAAAAGTACGGTGTTCAACCAACAGCGGCTTCTTCTGATTTGGACACTACACCAGCTCCTATTCGTATGACGCGGACAGAGTACAATGAGTTATACCGTCCAGGTAAAATGTCATTTGGACAAGACTTTAAGCAAGATATAGCAGAGACAAAAGTTGCTCAAAAAGCAGCGGTTGAACGTGGTGTAACAACTAGAGGTGAAATTGAAAGCAGTATTGCATCAGGTCAGACAGGTAAGGCTATGGGCGCGTTTCAGAAGTTTGGTACAGGGGTTCTCGCTGCTGGAGATGTGTTGTTTCAAACAGGTATGGGAGCCGCAAAAGCTGTATTACCACAAAAAGTTGAGCAAAGAATATCTGATACGTTAGGTAAAGACCTTGAACAGATATTTGCTCCAGAAACTAGAGAGCAGTTTATTAAGAAACTAGAAGAAAGCGAAGGAGGTGTGTTTACATCAGGTGATTTAGATAAAAAGACAGGAGCTTTTCTTCGAGAAACAGGGGAGCTATACCGAACTGACCCAGAGTTTAGAAACACAGTACTAGCTGCTGGGGGTATTATGGAATGGTTATCACTTCCCGGAACAGCTAAAACAGCTATAACTAAAACCGCAGACGTTGTAGGTGACCCAGTGCAACGGACAGCGCAGCTTAAAGAGACTGCGAGCCTAGTTGCTGATAGTTTTGCTAACTCACGACAAGACAAGCGAGTACAAAACGTAGTGGATGAAATCGAGGGTATTGAGACTAAATATGCGCCTACACGAAGAAAGGCAGACATGGATCCTAATGTAAACGAATCACGTACACGTATTGCTCAATCGAACGTACTAGAAAACGCTGTAGATACAGACGGTCTTATTCGTACCAAAGAGAAAGGAGGTGCAGTAGAAGCGTACCGAGCGCAGACAATCGAAGGTACAGAGGATGTAATTAAGCGAAACCTAGAAATAGAAGGTAGTAAGATGAACCTTGAAGAACTAAAATCTGACTTGCTGATTAACATTTCCAACAGCGGACTAGAAGGTGCAGACCTTACCAAAGCAATCAAATCAATTGATAACGAAATCAAAGGTCTGTCAATGCGGGCGGATGAGTTTGGGGACGTCCTCTTAGCCAAGATTCAAGACGTAAAGACCAGCACATACAAGCACATCGACTACACAAAGCCGACTGGAGTAACGTACCGTAAAACACTAGCTCGAACGTACAAAGAAGCTATTGAGCGTAAAAGTGATATGAACATTGCAGAAGTGAACGCTGAACTGGCTAAATACTACAATGACCTAGACCGACTAGCTGACTTAGACGGTAAACGCGTTAAAGGTGGACGACTTGGCAGGTATACAGCTTCACTAGCAGGCTCAGCTATTGGTGGAGTAGCTGGTTCAGCAGGTGGTGCAGCTGGAGCGGTAGCTGGTGGACTAGCGGGTGGTGAACTATCAGCTTTCTTACAAGGCCGATCAATGGCTCGTACTTTCAGTAAAGGTGTACAAGGAGATGTGCCTGAGAGTGGTGTACTAGCTCAAGCAGGAGACAAAAAGAAAGTTTTTATTGACGGTAAGGAAGCTAAAGACCTAACCAAAGCAGACGCACCAGTAGGCGCGCCACGCGACTTGATAAACAACCCTAACTTCCCAGAAGCTACAAAGGTAGAAATTGCTAAAATAGAAGGGCAAATCAAACAGAATATTAAGCAACAAAAAACAGCTATCGCTGCTGGTGATTTTACTCTAGTTGAAGCGCTAAAAAACGTGTATCAAGTACTAGTCAAAAGACTGTCAGACACGATAAAGGCTGCCAAAGATAACATGGCAGACCCAACACAACGCCAAGGAGGTTTTATTGGTAAAAACCCACTTCAACGAACCCGGAACGAAGCCCAGACAAGTGCTATAACTACTCCTAATACTGCAAAAGCCATTGATTCCAATGTACCTGAGGTAGAACAGACCGTCAAGACCACAATTGGGGATATAAACAAAACAACACCAGATAAAATGGCGGCTGACTTAGTGGAATCCGATATAGACATGGCCAATAAGTTGTACAGAAAGGACTGGAGTAACATAGACAATACAGAAAGAGTAGAGTTTATGAAGAAGTACGACCTAGTAGGTGCCACAGAAGAAAATGTAAAGCCTTTTCTAAAGGAAGCATTAGATGAATATGACGCACGGTGGGAAGGAACAGAAGATGCTCTAGGCCGAGGAGAAAAGGGAGCATCTGATATAAAGAAACCAAAAGCAACGACTAAAACTACAGACCTAGTAGAAGAAGCTAAGGGAAAGACACTGGATGAGTTTGTAAAGGCGCAGGGGACACCTGTGTATCATGGAACAAGTAAGAATAGGTCTAACTTGATAGCAAAAGAAGGGTTCGTGGGGGATTCGTTCTTCTCTACAAAGAAGTCAAATGCTGAAATATACTCAGGTGTTTTTGAATCAGATGCTGAGGTGATTGAGGCAGTGGTGAATATCAAAAAGCCAGCCGTCGTTGATGTCTTTGAAGCCGATTATCGAGAACTTGGAATGGGGAGTGAAATAACTTTGCCAAACGGCAGTAAAACTACCCCATCCGACCTGTTAAACGAGGTAGACACATCGAAAACACTGGATACCAATGACTTAATTGCTCTTATTAAAGATAAGTTCAAAGATGTTGACGGTGTTGTTATAAAAAACGTATCCGACCCAGAGCTTGACGATGTAGTAGTTGCTTTCACACCTGACCAAATCAAAACCCGCACCCAACTCGAAGACATCTGGAACAAGGCTAACAAGTCAGGCTCCCTCCTAGAAGAAGCTAAGAAGTATACAGATACAGAAATAAATTTTGTCTACAACACAAAGAAAGCCGATTTAGGACAAGACTTTGCTCAAGATGTTGAGCCAGCAGGACGCTATATGAACGTGGGCTTTGATGAGTTTCCTGGCGGTGAGGGGATGGTTAAGGGTACGGTCACATTCAAAAAACCACTTGTAATCGAATGGGAAACAAGTCGGGCAGGTGGATGGAAAACAAAACTATCTGAACAGTATGGTGGAAAAACAGGTAAAGAACTTTCTCAAGCTGTCATTGACGATGGGTATGATGGTATTATCGCTGTAACAGGCGACAACCCAAAAGAAGCTGTGAACTTGCAGACATTTAGGAAATAGCAGAAAACCCAACTAGCTGATATTTGGAAAGAAGCTAACAATTCTAAATAATATTGTGACATTGCTTATAGAAGGGAGAGTTAAGAGTACTACTCTTTCTTGTGTTTGTTAGTTAAACAGTCTTGACGTTTGACCGCTTTGACACACATTTTTCTTCTCCCCTCTATAAGACATACCAAAAAAATATCTTATACCCCCACTCTACCACACCCCCACCCTACATCAATAGCAGTTATACACAGGTTACTTACCACCCCACACCACCTACTGCAAGAGCAGGGTGGGGATTACTTAGAATCCCAAATACACAGTAGTAAGTACCCTAATAGGAAAAACCAACCTATTGGAAATATTAGGCAAAGTATAACTACTATAAAAAAAGTTCCGTCGCTCATAACCAAACCATGCACCCCAACCATTGTTAGTGTCAAGCTAATTCGTGGTATAATATAGCTACTATATGGCACTCCCAATCAATAAAACACTACTTAAATTAAAGAAGTACGAGACTAACCCAGAGATGTTTGCTGAGTTAACTTCTACCGAACTAGCTAGCCTTGTTGTACACGTAATGGGGGCGGTTAAACAAATCGAGGGAGCTATTAAAGAAGGCCGACTAGACGGATATACACCACAAGCTGGCAAAGACTATGAGTCACGCGATACTATCTTAAAGGCTTTTCAGGAATACACCAATAAGACATCACGTGAGATTGACGAGAAGACAGACATTACCGTTGCAGGTCTAAACCAAGCAGTACAGGAAGCTATCGCAAACATCCGTGACGGTGAGAACGGTATCGTATCAGACGAAGAAATAGAGCGAGCAGCCGAAATAGCCTCAGCACTGATTGATTTACCAGACTTTGATGAACTTATCGAGTCTGCTATTAAAAGCTCAGGAGAGAGCATTGTAGACGCTATAAACCTACTTCCAGACGGTGATGGTATTGACTCCAGCAAAGTAAAAGGACTGCTAGACCTGATTGACCAAATTCGACGAGAAATCGCACGTATTCCAGTTGGTCAAGGTGGAACCATCGGAAAAGGACAGGTATACGGTTTTATTCGACAAGCTATCGCTGACGGTACTATTAGTACAGGTGGCTCCGGCGGCCATATCATCGAAGACGAAGGTACTCCGCTGACACAGCGCACTAAGTTAAACTTCGTGGGGGCTGGTGTAGCTGTCACAGATGACTCAGGAGATGACGCAACTGTGGTGACCATAAGCGGTTCTTTCACCAACAACACCTACCAGTACTCATCTCTCGCTGCCCCGCAACTATTCAATCCTGACGCTACCGCTGTTGCAAATGATACAGATGATTTTACACTAGCCTCAGCTTTCTCTGTAGCTCTTGTCACAATCAATGGGCAAGCTATCGACGACTCAGAGTATTCTCTAGTGGGCACAACCCTAACTGTCACACCGGATAACGGATTCAATAATACAGATGATGAGGTGCTCGTATACCAACACACCTTCAGTACTACGGGCACTGGTGGTGTTACTTTTGGATATGTCGCCAAGTCAGCCACATACACTATAACCTCAGGAGACTACGTGGTTGAATGTACTGCCAACACCTTTACTACCACACTCCCTAGTGCTATTGGGATAGCTGGTCAGCATTTTGTTATTAAAAATTCTGGCAATGGTATAATTACACTTGAAGGCGAAGGTTCCGAAACCATAGACGGCGACCTAAACCAAGCTCTGAACCAATACGATTCGGTCACAGTAGTCAGCAACGGGACTAACTATATAATCATCTAACATCATGTCATATTTACCCAACAAAAACAGAATATCTACTCTCAACTCAACCTCCACACTACTCAATGCAGCGGCGGTATTCACTGGAACAGGTGAGGATGTAAGTCAATATAACTCAGTGGTGGTTGCCGTCAATACTGACCAAGACGGCACCTACACAGTACAGTTCTCCAATGACAATACAAACTGGGACTCTACCCTCACACGATACTACCGAACAGCTCAGATAGAACCACCACACCGCTTCACCATTACTCGAAAATACTGTCGGGTAGTTTTCACTAATACCGCTGTTAGTAACCAGACCTACCTCAGACTCCAAACGACATTTGGTGAAAAGACAGACCTAAATGCACCATTAGACTCTACACTGGCACAGGACTATGACGCTACTGTAGTACGACCTACAGAGTTCCACACAGAAGTGGCGTTAGGAAGAAGGCAGGGTTCGACCACATGGAACATGTTTGGCTACAACCTCGACATAGACATAGGAACAGAAGCAATCCAGCCTTGGGGAGGTGCATTTGCATTTAATACAACAGGTGAGACTATCAGTATTGTTTCAACCAGTGCCGCAGATGATGACGGTGGAACTGGGGTGAACAGCATTGTTGTGTATGGAGTAGACGCAAACTGGAACACGCAGACAGTGGTCTACACAATGAATGGAATAACTCCTGTGGTGAGCGCTGAGAGTTGGATAGGAATAAACCGTATAGCGGTGTTCCTATCAGGTTCGGGCCGTACCAACGCAGGCGCCATCACAATCACTGGTGTGACTACTTCACAAACTAAGGGTCAGATTCCTTTAGGTATCGGGGTATCACAACAGCTTTTCTTCTACGTGCCGGATAACCATCAATTCTTAGTTGAATGGATGCACTTTGATGCCTTAAAGGTGTCGGGAGGTGGTGGAAACCCAGAGATTACATACCTGGGTCAGGTTTATAGTACGGTAAATAACACCATACAAGAGGTGTACCGTGGCAAAATAGACGTTGCTCTTAATAATAATGTCGATGTAAACACTCCTATTCCATTGCCAATAAGTGAGAAGGCTATACTGTATTTCACAGCGACAACTGATACTAATAATACAAGTGTATCTGGTAGATTCTCAGGGGAACTCTTTAGAGATATAAGCGCGTAATATGGCTAAGATAAAAACAGAACAATTAGAGACACTAGTGGCGGCTGACGTATCTGACTTTGATACAGAAGTAGCCAACAATAGTGCAGTAGTCGCAAACACAGCAAAGGTAACAAACGCAGACCAAACCGCTGCACAAGTACCTTTTACCCCAGCAGGAAACATCGCAGCTACAGACGTACAGGCAGCTATTCAGGAATTAGACACAGAAAAGGGAACTGGTGACGTATCTAAAGTCGGCACACCAGTAGATAACCAAATAGGTGTATGGACAGGTGATGGAACGATTGAGGGTGACGCTAACTTCACTTTTGATGGTGTTGATTTAATTCTCAAAGACGGTATAGATATGGTTATCGGTCATACAAATCATGTGACAATAGGGAATAACTCTGCTATGCAGATTCTTGGTACTTCGGCTGCCGACACAAGTCTTACTATTGGAAGATGGACCGCAACAACAGCAACGTCTCCCAACCTACGCTTCTTCAAAAGCAGAAACCCTGTTATCGGTAGTAATACGATTGTTATAGATAGCAGTCGTGTCGGAGAGATTAGTTACTACGCCGATGATGGCGTTGATAATAATACTGAAATTGCTAATTCGTTCGTTGAGGTAGATGATGCTTCTCCCGCACCTGGTGATATTGGTGCTGCATACGTGTGGAACTCCATGTCTGGTGGTGGTACAGCTAGTACAGAAAAGATGCGCCTTGCTGCTGATGGAACTTTAACTGTGGGGGGTAATGAAGTTATTGATGCCTCAGATACAAACTACGTTAAACTAGCAGCAGTAACCGCTACTGCCACTGAACTAAACGTCCTAGACGGCATTACAGCCACTACAGCGGAGCTAAACTACACAGACGGGGTTACTTCTAATATCCAGACGCAGTTAAACGCTAAAGCACCAACCGCTTCACCAACACTAACAGGAACTACTACAGTAGACCGAATCGACTACGACCAAGGCGTCGGCACAGTTTCAGCCCTTGGAAACCTCGGAGCTACAGAAACTATCGACTGGGCTACTGCTACACACTTTAGCGGCAACCTAGACTCAAACATTACCTTTACTAACAGCAACAGTGTAACAGGACAGTCTATTACCCTTTATCTGACTTATAGCGGCGCTCAAAGAACAATTACCTGGCCGACCACCACATGGCTAGATAATGCCACAGGTGCAGCACCAACAGCTCCAGCCGCATCTGGCAACGTGCTAGTGGTAACATTACAAAATATCGGTGGTACAATTTACGGAAGTGCCACAGGAGACTACGCAGTATACGCTTAATTAAAACATCATGACTAATATCACAATCACTAAAACAATTACCCAACCAGAAGAAGTTATCAACCAGTTTGCTGACGATTTAGGCTACCAAACAGTAGTAGCTAACCCTGACTATATCCCAGCAGAATACGACATGGATACAATGGAAGAAACTACACCAGCCGTAGGTGAACAAACCCTACCTAACCCACAATCACGTGAAGACTTTGTGTCTGAAAAGTTTGACGAGTTTGTATCTGAAAAGTTCTTCGGTCAATTCGCTAAACGAAACGCGGAACGTCTCAAGGCAGAAGAAGCGAAAGAGTTAACTAAACAAACAGTAGCAGCGATTAAGGCGACTATTGTAACTAAGTAGTATGGCTATTGCTTTTGATTCACGAACTTTAAGCGCACTATCCTCGGTAGGTTCTACGTCTGTCACGTTTTCACATACCTGCACAGGGAGCGAAAGGTTTTTGATTGTCACATGCACGACACTCAACTGGACAGCAGGAGCGCCAGCTAATATAACAGCTACGTACGGCGGGGTAGCGATGACTTTGGTTGCAAAAAACATCCAAGTTTACAATATCAATAACTGGCGTACTCATCAATTTTACCTAGTCAATCCACCAAGTGGAGCAAACAACGCAGTGGTTACTACCACTTCAGGTAGTGGTCGTATGGGGGGTGGTGCATTCGCTTATACAGGTGTAGACCAAGTTTCCCCAGTTATTGCAAGCAATACT
>Ga0070749_10002743_pt1 | contig 11789 bp, 13 predicted proteins | sample VirMetDEL_Nov_18_FD_75180 | JGI IMG/M metagenome (GOLD analysis project Ga0070749, IMG submission 75180) | Aqueous microbial communities from the Delaware River and Bay under freshwater to marine salinity gradient to study organic matter... | ecosystem: Environmental > Aquatic > Marine >...
CGAAGTTCAAGCTGAACCAGCCCGACAGCCCCGTTTACACGGTGCACGAGGCACGCCTTTGCGGCTGCTGCGGCCAGGACGTCGTCGCGGCCAGCTACCGGCAGAGCGACGGCTACCTCGCCGGGCCGTTCCGCCTCTCCGCCTGGACCTACGTGATCGAACTGTAACTCACACCAACCCCTTCAACAGGAGACCTGACCGATGATGACGAACCAACCCGACAACGTAACGATCGCCGCCCTGCGCCAGCTCGTGGCGCGCAGCTACGACGCCCTGGCGCGCAGCCACTCCGCTCTGGGGGACGGCGTAGCTACCGACTCCGCCGAGCTGCTCCACGACCTGCGGGCCGTGGTCGAGGCGCCGGGCATCCCCGCAGCTGACCGCGCCGTCTCGCCGCGCGTCGCCGGCGACCTGCTGGTCGGCGACCGGTTCCGCTTCATCAACGACATGACGAAGTATGCCGGCGTCTGCGAGCTGGTCCGCATCGCCCCCTGCACCTACCGCAGGGTCGTCCACGGCGTCGGCCGGCACGAGTGGATCCAGGTCGACACCCGCGCCCAGATCGTCAAGCTGTAGCTTGACAGCACCAGACACCCTCCTACACTTCTTCCCGTGTTCCTGTTCCTGATCATCACCATCACGGCCGTCGCGACGATCGCGTTCGGCCGCTTCCTGCAGACCCTCGACTAACATGACCCACTACACCGACGAAAGGTTCAACGGCCGCCCCACCACCCCGCTGCGCGTGTTCAAGCGCGACGGCACGGCGGTCGAGTTCGACACGCCCTTCACCTCGCTGGCCGAGGTGTGCGACGTGCTGCGCAACCTCAACAACGAGTTCGCGCGCTCGCTGGTCGCCGCCTGCGAGAACGTCCGCGGCCCGAGCCTGAAGCAGGCCGCCTGGGCCCACAAGATGGCCACCGAGGTCATCACGCCGCGCCCGCCGCGCGTCGAGCTCGACGCCGACCTGCGGCCCGTCGTCGACATGCTGCGGCGCGCAGCTGACGCGCAGAAGCGCGCGCCGAACATCGTGCTGGAGCGCGACGGCCAGCGCGTGCAGCTGCGTCTGGCCGGCGAGCGGTCCAGCCAGCCCGGCGCGGTCAACGTGACCGACGGCCGCCCCTACGGCCAGAACCAGTGGTTCGGCCGCATCAACCCCGATGGCCGGTTCACCGCCAGCCGCACCTGCACGCCGGTCGTGCGCCAGCTGCTGCTCGACCTCGCCGCCGACCCGGCGGCGGTCGCCGGCCAGCACGGCGTCGCCACGGGCAGCTGCTGCTTCTGCAGCCGCGAGCTGTCCGACAAGCGCTCGCGCAGCGTCGGCTACGGCCAGACCTGCGCCGGCAAGTTCGGCCTGCCCTGGGGCGACACCAGCGCCGCCGACGCCGCCGACGCGGCGGCCAAGGAGGCGCTGTGATGATCACCTCCGCCGGCGAGCAAGCGTTCAACGTGCGGCACTACCTGAGCTACTGGCGCGCGTTCCCGACGCGCGCCAACTTCCTGCGCGTCCTCGGCGCCGCTGAAGGTTACGACCCGCTTGCCGGCGTCGACGGCCGCACAGCGCGTCTGGCGGCGCTGCACCAGCTGCTCAAGGCGCGGGCGTGCGTCTACACGGTGGGCCACGTGTCGGGCGGTCGCGCCGGCACCGACCGCCGCTGCCTGCAGCGCTACACCCGCACCCGGACCGGCGAGATCAAGCTGCAGACGTTCCGTCAGGGCAGCGACAGCTGGACGAAGCCGCACCACGCCCACCACCTCTACACCAACGCATGAGACTCTCACCGAAGCAGAAGCAGGCTGTCCTGCAGTCCTGCCGGGTCACCCGACCCGGCGCCGACTTGATCCGCCGCGACGGCAGCTGGCTGGTCGTCTGGCGCGTCGAGCGCGACGAGCTCGTCGACCCCGACGCCAAGGCGCCGCCGGCCGCGCGCTGGCGCGCGCAGGTCGTCACGTCCGTCGACGCCGACGGCGTCTGGTGGTCCGGCACCGAAGGCCACGGCAAGACCCGAGCTGCCGCCATCGCGGAGGCTCTTCTCTAACTTTCTCTGGACATCTTCTGACATCGCCCGTCACCTACTCATCGACATGACTACTCAACACACCAGCAAGCTCTCGACCGACCTTACCTACAGCTGCGGCGTCACCGCGCACCTCAGCAACGGAAGGTGGATCGTCAAGTCCGACAACACCTCGACGGCCAACCGGCGCATCCCGCGCGACATGGGCCTCAGCTACGCCGACGACGCGACCCGCGCCGTCGAGCTGTGGCTGGCCGACCAGCCGATCCTCGACGGCTACGTCGTCACGGTCGGGCTCTACGTCAAGCCCCGCCTCTACGTGTTCGGCGTGCAGCACCGCGACGAGCTGGAGGGCAGCAACGATGCCTGAGCGCTCGACGCGCGACACGCTGGAGCTCGTCGGCTCCTGCATCCTGATCGCCCTGGTTCTCCTCTTCGCTCTGTTCGCATGAAACCTTTCTCCTACCAGCTGGCCGGCATCGAGTTCCTCGCCGGCCGCAAGCGCGCTGCGCTGCTCGACGAGCCCGGCCTCGGGAAGACCGGGCAAGCGCTCGAAGCCATGAACCGCCTCCAGGCCAAGCGCACGCTGCTGATCGTGCCGCTGGTCGTCGTGCCCAACTGGGAGCGCGAGCTCGGCATGTGGGCGCCCTGGGCCAGCTACCAGCGGCTGAAGACCGGCAGCAGCAAGGTCGACCCCGACGTGTCGGTCGTGCTGTGCCCGACGTCGCTGCTCAGTAGACGCAACGCTGTGGTCGAGCAGCTGGCCGGCCAGGACTGGGACGTCGTGATCGTCGACGAGGCGCACCACTTCAAGAACCACGAGTCCCGGCGCACGATCAACCTCTACGGCGGGACCGGCATTGCCGTGCGCGCCGAGCACCTCTGGCTGCTGACCGGCACGCTGGTGCCGAACAATCCGTCGGAGGTCTGGACGCGCCTGCTGCACCTCGCGCCCGAGCGCATGACGCACAACGGCCGGCTGATCTCGAACTACGCTTTCGTCCAGCGCTACTGCGAGTTCGAAGAGACGCGCTTCGGCCGGAAGATCGTCGGCGCGAAGAACACCGAGGAGCTGCGCAGCATCATCGACAGCTGCTCGCTGCGCCGCCTACAGGCCGACGTGCTGGGCGATCTGCCGGCGATGCGTCGAGCCACCGTCAGCCTGCCAACGCCCAACAGGAAGCAGATGGCGCCGCTGTCGGACCTGCTGGATCGGATGTCCGAAGAGCTGCGCACCGACGTGCGCAAGCTGGGCGGCGCCGAGCTGCTGCAGGTGTTCCAGCAGTCCGACAGCTTCAGCACCTACCGCCGCCTGTGCGGCGAGCTCAAGACCGAGCTCGCGGCCGAGTGGCTGCGCGAGGAGCTCGACTCGGGCATGGCCAAGGTCGTCGTGTTCGCGCAGCACCGCGGCGTGATCGAGGAGCTGGCCGGCGCGCTGGCCGACTACGGCGTCGAGCAGATCCACGGCGGCGTCGACCCCGACGCGCGCCAGGACGCCGTCGACCGGTTCCAGAAGTCGACCAGCTCGCGCGTGATCATCTGCCAGCTGACGGCCGCGTCCGTCGGCATCACGCTGACCGCGAGCACCAACGCCGTGTTCGTCGAGACCGACTGGGTGCCGGGCACCAACATCCAAGCCGAGAAGCGCATCCACCGCATCGGCCAGCAGCACCCGGTGCTGGTGCGCTACCTGCAGCTGGCCGACTCGATCGACCAGATCATCACCGAAGCCCTGGTCAACAAGACCGCCATGATCAACAGCCTGGAGACAGCATGAACAGCAACGACCACCGCACGCTCCGGCGCTGGATGCGCGAGCTCGGCCAGCTCGGCTGGCGCTTCGTCGGCGCGCAGAAGGGCGCGCACATCGTCGCGCTCTCGCCCGACGGCAGGCACCGTATCGCGCTGGCCGCCGGCGGCGGGCGCAACACCACTTGGACCGTCCGGCACTTCAAGCGGCTGGGCATCACTCTGAAACCTTGACAGCTCCGGGCAGGGCCTTACAGTCCCGCCCCCAACCCATCAGACAGCTATGCAGATCTCGATCAACATCACCCCCGAATCCCCCGAAGACCTCGCCCGCGTGTTCGCGTTCCTCTCCGGCCGCGACGGCGTGGAGCTGGCACCGCTCGACGCCGCCGCAGTAGCCAAGGCGTCGGCCGAGGAGAACGCCGCGGCCGAGGCCGAGGCCGCGAAGCCGGCGCCGAAGAAGGCGCGCAAGAAGCCCGCGAAGAAGCCCGAGCCGAAGCCCGAGCCGAAGCCCGAGCCGGTCGTCGAAGACCGCAAGCAGATTGAGCTCGACCTGCGCGCGTTCGCTGCCGAGCACGGCATGTCCGACCTGCGCGACGCGCTGAAGGCGGCGGAGCTGCCGCGCCTGCAGGACGCCGCCGACGAAGACTTGCCGAAGTTCCGCGCGGTGCTCGACCAGCTGGCCGACGGCAAGGGCACGGAGCTCTCCTGATGGCGCACGCCAAGCTCTCGCCATCCAGCGCGCACCGCTGGATGGTCTGCACGGCGTCGCCCGCGGCGACGGCCGATGCTCCCGACGAATCGTCGGAGGCCGCCGACTTCGGCAGCTTCTGCCACGAGATCGCTGCGGCTGCGCTCGACCTCTGCCGCGACGCCGACAGCTACGTCGGCAGCGTGTCCGACTGCGGCCGGTTCGAGCTCGACGCCGAGACTGCCGCGCACATTCAGACCTACCTCGACGCGGTCCGGTTCGCGCACGAGCTCTACGGCGGCGAGCTGCTGGTCGAGCAGAAAGTGAAGCTGACCGACGAGATCTGGGGCACGGCCGACGCCATCATCGTCCCCGACGGCGGCGAGAGCCTCGTCGTGATTGACCTGAAGATGGGCGCTGGCGTCTACGTCGAGGCCGACTCGGTGCAGCTGGCGATCTACGCCGGCGCCGCCATCCAGACGCACAAGCTCGACCCGAAGCGCGTCACGACGGCCGTCGTGCAGCCGCGCCACCACCAAGGCGAGGCGTGGCGCGAGCACATCTACACCCGCGACCAGCTGGAGCGGGTGCTCGACGTCGTCACGACGGCGGCGGTCTCGACGCACATCGCGCCGACGTTCCAGGCCGGCGATCACTGCCAGTTCTGCCCGATCAAGGCGACCTGCAAGGCGCGCCGCGAGAAGCGCCTGCTGGACGCTCAGGAGGCGTTCGGCGATCGGCCGGCGCCAGACACCCTGACCGACGATCGCGTCGCAGAGCTGCTCCTGGCGGCTCCTGACGTCAAGCGCTGGCTGGACGACCTGGAAGCCTACGCACGCAAGCGGGCCGAGCTCGGCCGCGGCTACCCCGGCATGAAGCTGGTCCAGAAGGTCGGCCTGCGCGCTTTCAGCGACGAGCAGCTCGCCGAGCAGCACCTGCGCGGGCTCGGCGTCGACCCGCTGGCGACCAAGCTGGTCAGCCCTGCGGAAGCCGAACGTCGGCTGGCCGCCGCCGGCATGACGAAGAAGCAGGCGCAAGCTAGCATCGGCCCCATCACGCACAAGCCAGCACGCGGCACGCTGCTGGTCCCTGTCTCCGACCGCCGGCAGGAGTTCAAGCCGGCGAACTTCAACCTGTAGTGAATCCTATGGCAAACGAAACGACACGAGTCCAGATCGTCACCAACCCCATCCGTATCAGCTTCCCCTACCTGTTCGAGAAGCGGAAGATGAAGGACCAGGACGGCACCCGCCAGCCGGAGCGCGACCGCTTCGAGTGCGTGCTCCTGATCCCGCCGAGCACCGGCGACGCCGAGAAGATCGAGGCCGCGATCGGCGAGGCGATGGCCGCCAAGTTCGGCGACGGCTGGGAGTCTGAGCTGTCCGCAATGGAGATGGCGAAGCTGCCGCTGAAGAAGTGCGAGACCAACAAGTGGTTCAAGGACTTCACCGGCTGGCACTTCGTCAACAGCTGGTCGAAGGAGCGGCCGAACGTCGTCACCAAAGACTTCGAAGACATCATCGACGCCGACAAGGTCTACGCCGGCTGCTGGTGCCGGTTCCAGCTGACACTGCTGGCGTGGGAATCCAAGAAGGGCGGCAAGCTCTGCTTGGTCAGCCTCGACAACGTGATGTTCATTGCCGACGACGACCGGCTCGGCGGCGGCAAGCCGACGGCCAAGGACAGCTTCGGCGGCTTCGGCGAAGTGAAGATGCCCGCCGAGCTCAAGGCCGCTGGCGACACCGACGAGGGCGCCGACGTGTTCTAGCACACCTGGGCGGCGGGGTTCGGCTGAATTTCCGCTCTATGCCGACGCGCAATCTGACCACCCCTCCCCGCGCGCTGACAGCTCCGCCGCCCTCTTTCTCGCATGACTATCCTCGACCCCGTGACCGACTGGCTGGTGCTCGACGTCGAGACCGCGTCGTTCCTCGACATCAAGAACGTCACGGCTGACGTCTACGCGGAGCACCCCAGCACGCACGTCTACCTCGCGATGATGGGCGTGCACCGCGTCGGCGCCGGTGGCGCGCCCGAAGGCGACGTCGACGCATGGCGCCCCGGCGCTCGCGTGCCCGACCACATCCGCGACTTCATCGAACGCGGGGGCCGCGTCGTCTGCTGGAACGTCGGCTTCGAGCGCGCGATCCACCGGCACATCTTGCACCCCCGCTACGGCTGGCCGGCGATCGAGCCGGAGCAGTGGCGCGACGCGCAAGCCAACTCCGTCGCCGCCGCGTTGCCGGCCAAGCTCGACCACGCGGTGCTGGCCGTCGGCGATCAGGTGCTGCGCAAAGATCGCGAAGGCACCCGGCTGATGAAGCGCATGACGCTGACCGAGCCGCTGCCCGGCGGCGGCTGGCGTCGACCGCACAACACCCCGGCGAACATCGCCCGGCTGGAGCGCTACTGCGCGATGGACGTGATCACCACGGCCACCGCCTACTACCGCTTGCCGGCGCTGACGCCGACCGAGTTCCTGGTCTGGCGCTGCGATCAAGACATCAACGACCGCGGCGTCTACATCGACGCCGACCGAGCTCGCGCCATGTCGCAGCTCGCCGCGAAGCGCGAGCGCCAGCTGGTCGAGCGCGTGCAGCAGCTGACCGACGGCGCGCTCGGTGGCGTGAAGGGGCATCCGGCGTTCCGGCGCTGGCTGCACAGCCGCGGGCTGGTCGCCGAGGACGCCAGCGTCAACAAGGAGGCGGTCGAGAAGCTGCTCGAACGCGACGACCTGCCGGCCGACGTGCGCGAGGTCTGCGAGATCCGGCAGGAGACCGGCAAGCTGACGTCGCTCGCGAAGCTCAAGCGCCTGCCCGACGTGCTGTCGTCCGACGGCAGAGCGCGCGGACTGTTCGCCTACCACGCCGCGCACACGGGCCGCTGGAGCTCGCGCGTGCTGCAGCTACACAACCTGCGGAAGGACCGGCGACCTCGCCCGGTGCAGGAGCTCTGCGGCCAAGCCATCGACGAGGTGGACCTCGACGCGCTGGACCTGATCTGGTCGCCGCTTGACGCCCTGTCGCAGAGTCTGCGGTCGCTGGTGTGCGCGCCACCCGGCAAGGAGCTGGTCGCTGCAGACTACTCGGCGATCGAAGCTCGCGTCCTACCTTGGCTGGCCGGCGACCAGGGCAAGCTCGACCTGTTCCGCGCCGACATCGACATCTACGTGCGCGCCGCGGCGAACATCGGCAGCGACAACCGCCAGCTCGGCAAGGTGCAGGAGCTGGCGCTTGGCTACGGCATGGGGCCGCTGAAGTTCGCGACCACGGCCGAAGCCTGGGGCGTTCCGCTGGAGCTCAAGGAAGCGCGGCGGATCCAACAGGCGTGGCGCAAAGCGAACCAGCACGTCGTCGACTTCTGGTTCGACCTGGAGACTGCCGTGCGGCGCGTAGTCGAGGAGGGTGGCCGCGAGCGGGTCGGGCGCTTGGTCGTTGCGAACACCGGCTCGGCCGTGACCATCCGGCTGCCGAGTGGCCGGCACCTGTGGTATCACCAGCCGGTCGTCGAGGTCAGCGACAAGACCGTGCCGGTCGTCCGTGAAGACGGCACCGTCGAGCACAAGACGTTCGAGGTGCCGGCGATCAAGTTCATGTCGGCGAGCCCGGCCGGCATGCGCGAGGAGGAAACCTACGGCGGCAAGCTGGCCGAGAACGTCACGCAGGCCGTCGCACGTGACTGTCTGGCGCACGCCCTGCTAGCGCTGCGCAACACCATTTACGCCCCCGTGCTGCACGTGCACGACTCGATCGCGACCGAAGTTCCGCTGGGCGTCGGCGACGTGCGTGAGTTCGAGCAGCTGATCTGTGACCTACCCGGCTGGGCGGATGGCCTCCCGCTTGTCGCCGAAGGATACCGAGGCCACCGCTTCCAAGGATGAACACGACCACCAAGTTCGCAGAGCTCGTCGACCGAGCCGCCGTCTACAACCGCATCGAAACAGAACCGCCGAAGAGCAAGAGCTCGATGGCGCGTGAGATCGGCATCTCGCGCGCACACTTCTACGCTCTGCTGCACGCCCGGCACCGGCCACTACCGCACATCCAAGCGCGCTTGGTGCGGGCGTTCGCCAGCATGACCGGCCTGAAGCCCGGCACTGTCCGACGTTGGCTGGAGTCTGACTGGGCGCCGATCTAGCGGCGCCCCGTGATCAGCGACACGCCTTGCGGCTCCTCAAACTTCTCCTCTTCGAAGAGGTTCAGGCCGCGGCGTAGGCGCTGGGTCAGCACGTGCAGCGGGATGCCGACGATCTTGGCCCCGAGCTCAAGCGAGTCGAGCACGTCGCTGCGGTCGGCGTCATCGTCGAGCAGGTTCTTTGTCGTGCGCCCGATCTGGTCGATGATCGCGATCGCTGCCGGCGCCGGCATGCGCTGCTGGAACTCCAGGTCGCGCGAGAGTTCCGGCACCACCAGCGGGATGGCCTTCGCCGCGACCGTTGCGCCGAACGCGCCGGCCGGGCCGAGAGCTCGCGGGATCGCCAGCGTCGTCATCAGCAGCGGGTCGACGAGCCACGTGTCGACGGCTTCCTTCTCTTCGTCGTCGCCGCGTAGCGCGGTCGCGATCAGCTCGCCGACGTAGAGCGTGAAGAAGCCGGCCATGGCTTCCTTCGACATCAGCACCCGCAGCACCCAGGCCGCGCGCGTGCCGTCGTTCTCGCGCTTCTTCAACGTCGCGCTGCGCATCGCCGACGCGCGCATCGAGCCGAGCGACAGGAACCAGGACAGGAACTGCGTCCACATCTTGGCGAACCGCGCGCCCTTCTCGATCTTTGCCATCGACGTGACCGCCGTGTCAGACTGCGTGCGGCGCACCGCGCCGTCGGCGGCGTTGACTGCGGCGGCGTCGGTCTTGCCCTCCGCGATCGCTTGCGCGTAGGCGCCGCGCCAGACGATCAGGTCGACCGGCTTCTGAATGATCTCCTGCATCCAGTAAGTCTTCTTGGCGATCCACCGCTGCATCTCCTTGACCGACTGGAACGCGCCGCTCTCGACGAGCGACAGCACCTGCTGCTGCATCTCGAACGCGGACACGCCGAGCTTGTGGCGGGCCGCCATGAACGGCGACAGCGCGTAGATCTCGCTCTTGGTGTGCCCGCCGCCCATGCCTTCGGCAAGGTAGCGCCACTTCACCTGGGCCGACATGCCGGCGAGCAGCACGCCGGTCACGCCTTGCAGCGAGTTGACCACGTTGGCGAACATGGCGGCGGTGCCGTAGTTCGAGCGCAGCTTGTCGATGAAGTCGAGACCGTCGAGCATGTCCGCGCCGCGCGCCGCGACCAGGGTGCTCGACAGGGTCGCTGCCGACTCCATCAGCGGGTCGAGCACGTTCTTGTAGATGCCCGGCGCCATGCGTTCGAGCAGCTTCGAGAACTCGTCGTTGCGCAGCAGGGTCGCCACCTTCTTATGCGCCGGCCCCATCTGCGCGAAGATGATCGACTGCCGGAAGTGCAGGATCTGGTTGATGGGGTTGATGTCCAGCGGGTCCGGGTCGTCTTCGTCGACGCGCTCTTTGGTGTGGCCCTTGTTGATCGTGGCGATCGAGCGCTGGAACCCGAGCAGCGTGTCCTGCTCGTTCCGCTCACCCTTCGGCGAACGCAGCTGCGAGTCGCGGCCCGCCGGCACGTAGCCGCCGGCGACGCTGACGACCGTGCCGTCGGCCATGACGCGGCGGTTCAGCACCGGCAGGCCCTTGTCGACGAGAGCCATCCGGCGCCCGAGCATGTCGAAGTGTGCCTGCTGCGTCATCGGCAGCAGCTCCTCTTCGTAGATGTCCCAGACCCCTTGGCAGAACTCCCAGTCGGCGGCGGTGATCACGCCGGCCTCTTCCCACTGGCGCACCTGCTCCCACCACCGGGTCGTGTCGACGCTGCCGTCCGGCCGGAGCTGGCCCCAGCCGAAGCCGAGCAGCAGGCGCCGGAGGTTCGACTCGTTGCCGCAGTGCAGGAGCATCCCCAGGACGTCCAGCTTGCCGTTCTCCAGCACGTCGGCGTCTTGGGTCTGCTTGCTGCGATCGACCAGCAGCGGCGCTCCTGTGGCGTCTGAGCCCGTCGTGATCGGCTTGCTCAGCTCGCGGTTCGACCCGATCTCGTCGCGCACGGTCTGCAGCAGCGGCGCCAGCTTCTCGATCACCGCGGCCAGATGGATCTCGACTTGGTCCTCTGCGTTGCGCAGCGGGACGAAGATCAGCTGCGACAGCATGCCTTGCTTGTCGCCGTCGAGCGCGAACAGCAGCGCCTCGGCCCGCTGGGTGCCGTAGTTCCACTGCCGCACCTTGCCCTTGATCCGCTCGCGCACCGTCGACGCCGCCTTGCGCGAGCGCTCGGGCGTCATCTCGGCTTCGACCTGCTCGCGCAGCTGTTGGATGATGTCGTCGAGCTCTGCCGTCTGGCCCTCGATCTCGAACATGCGGGCCCACTTGCCCTGCATCAGCACGCCCTCGACGTATTCGAGCGACTCCAGCGCTTGGTCGATCGGCTGCTCCATCAGCTGGCCGTCGGTCGCGACGACTTCGCGGAGGTCGCTGTCGGCGGCTTCCAGCATCTGTCGTTCGGGCGAGTCGGCGGGCAGGTCTTGCCAGACAGGGCCCTGGCTGCGCACGCCGGAGCCGACCTCGACGCCGAGCAGGTCCAGCATCTGGCGCGCGGTCTCGACGACCGCGCCGCCGTAGGTGCGGGCGAGCTGGTCCTCGTGCTTGCCGCTTCGCGGCTTGAACTGCATGCGCTTCTGCAGTTTGCCCGACGTCTTCTCGATCGTCTCGCGCGCCTTGGTCGCCTGCTCAGCGAGCGCGCGGTAGTAGAGCGCAGTCCGCTGGTGCTTGTTCATCGCCTCGACGTCGCCCCGGTTCGCGGCGGCGCGCCGCTCCGCAGCTTGCGCTTGCTTCGTGGCGATGCGAACCAGGTTGTTCCGGCCGAACAGCTGGCCGGTCGTCATCTTGCCGAGGTCGATACGCGCGACCTCGCGCGCCACGCGCACCATCTCTTGCACGCGCCGGCGCTCGGCGAGCGGCTTCTTCTCCATCAGGCGGAGCTCGTGCGCGCGCATCCGAATGATTGCCTCGTTCGTCATCGCGGCGTCGATCTCGAACTGCATCTGCGCTTCGTCAGCTAGGTGCGGCACCTCGGCGAGCATGCGATCGTCGGTGCGATCGTTGACCATGTCCTGCAGCGCTTCGCCGGCCGGGTCGCCGGGCAGGCGATACTTCACGCCGCCGGCTTCGATCTCGACGGCTTGCTTCTTCTCGCCGACCATCTGCCGCCGCAGCGCGTCGAACATCACGTCGGCGGAACCGAAACCGTTCTGCCGCGCGAACCGCTCGACGTCGACGATCTCCGC
>Ga0070749_10002745_pt1 | contig 11787 bp, 19 predicted proteins | sample VirMetDEL_Nov_18_FD_75180 | JGI IMG/M metagenome (GOLD analysis project Ga0070749, IMG submission 75180) | Aqueous microbial communities from the Delaware River and Bay under freshwater to marine salinity gradient to study organic matter... | ecosystem: Environmental > Aquatic > Marine >...
CTATGGCCACCCGCAAATTTCCGGTGCCGGGCACTTGACTTTCCACCTGTCAAGCGTGTGAAAAAACATTCGGTCCTGTATCATTTGAAAATTTCAATTTGACTGTCTTACACGTGATCGAGTGCAATTTCATAGGGTCACACAAATGGCAAAACTAAAAAAACGTCGTTCACTCAAAAAACGTCGTTCACTCAAAAAACGAAAGGTCGTGAAACGTGCCGCACGTCGGACGAAGGTCAAACTGTCCCGAAAGCGCCAGGCGAAACCAGTCAAGAAGAAAGTCACGCGCAGAAAATTTACGCGACCTACTAAGAAGGTCCGACGAAAAACGAGAGTTACAAAGGCTCGAGCGCGTGAACGCGGGTTCGCAACGAAGGATGAGATTCGATCAAAGGTCCTTAAACGCCGACTATGGCGAGTGCGCCGGATAACTTATTTCGCCAAGGCCATGAAGCCGCCACTAAACCGAAAAATCATTCGCGACACGATGCTTCGGCACTACCTTTCAATCGGAAAGTCATATAAAAATTATTTTTTACTGAAACTTTTGTACGACGCGATAATGCCAAACACCTCAGGCAAGGGGGACGAGATGGGTTTTTCGCTACCGATCACAGCTATTCGATCAAAGTCTCAGCTACTTCAGGCGATTGATATTCTAATCGACCGCTTTGAAAGTTTGCTCGACGATTATTTTTCACGCGGATTTTCAAAAATCAAATGCACTGGCGTACTCGTTCAAGGATATAAACCTTGAGACTTGACCCGATCACCAAACCACAAAAAGAAAAACCTTTCGCCGTTGTCGATATTGAAACGATGAATTGGACCACATTTATAGTACTGGGGTTTTACGATGGACGTGAATATTTTGAATTCCGAAAAATCAAAAAATTTTTGGAGTGGCTGGCACACTCCAACTCACCAGACACGATATTCGCTCACTTCGGAGGAAAATTTGATTTTCTATTTTTACTCCGTGAATTGCTCCGATCTAACTATGAGATACTTGATGTCGTGCCCAGAGGTTCTTCCATTTTATATTTCACAACCAAAATCGGTAGCCGTATTTTCACGTTTAGAGATTCGAGCGCCCTACTCCCTTTCGGACTTAAATCGCTTACAGAAGATTTTGGAGTGGACCACATCAAACGAGAGTACGACCATTCAAAGACAAAGGGTTATTCAAAGGAATTGTCGGAGTACCTTAGAGACGATTGTCGTGGACTTTTTGAGTGTCTGGAAAAATTCTATAATTGGCCGTTGATCAAAAAAGCGGGACCGGCAACCACGATGGCATCACAAGCCATGCGAGTGTTCAGGACTTTTTTGAAAGAACCTATTTACGGATGTTCTGATTTTATTTCTGAATTCGCACGTAAAGCCTATTTAGGTGGACGCACCGAAATTTTTAAACCCTACTGCAAAAAAGGACCGATCTATGAATATGACGTTAACTCTCTTTATCCTTACGTTATGTCTTGTAACGACTTTCCTGTTGGGAGGGCTCACTTTACTTTTGATTTTGATAGTCAACGATTGGGAATTTTTAATGCTGAGGTCACGGCTCCTGGTGATATTCACGTTCCTTGTTTGGGGATTGTCTGTGATTCTAAATACCTATTTCCTATCGGCACATTTGAGGGCTATTGGACCTCTACTGAACTAAACTACGCCCGTTCACTCGGCTATAAAATCAGAGTGAAAAAAGGGGTCGTTTGGCCTGAAAAAAGATCAATTTTCAAGGAATTCATCACTGAATTATATAACATCCGACTGACTTCTAAACCAAAATCGGTTAGTGATATTTTGGCGAAACTTCTAATGAATTCCAGCTATGGTCGCTTTGGAATGAACCTTGACAAGGAAAATATCGGGTTCAATTTAAAAGAGGGTTCGATTGAATATAAGTCACTCATGGTCTCGCGGAGATCGGTTCAGCTATATAAGGACCCGGTTCATCTCGAAACATTTTCACATACAGGTATTGCGGCATTCGTCACCTCGTACGCTCGAATTCACGTGCATCGCATTTTACAGACAATTGACCCTCGGCATCTCTACTACACGGACACCGACTCAATATTTACCACTGCTGAACTACCCGTCGACAAAGGTCTCGGTTCTCTTAAGTTTGAGGGGCAATATGATTCGGCTGTTTTTCTATTGCCCAAAACTTATTATGCGAAAGGCCTCAAAAATAAAATTGCAATGAAGGGTTTCGACCGCAAAAAAATCCAAGACTTCGATTTTAAAGATTTTCAACACGCGCTCGAAGGCGACCTGCGCCGGTTCAAAATCGTGAATGAACCAAAATTCGCAACGTTCAAGTCTGCACTCGCTCAGAAAAAACTGGTTGCCATGACAAAAAAATCTGAAAAACAATTAAAGGCCACGTATTCAAAACGCGAAATATATAAACAGGGCGGTGAATTTCTCACTCGCCCATTAACCCTTGGAGGGAAAAATGGAGAACACTCAAACCACGACGGCAAAAACAAAAAAGCCCGTCGAACGCACGTTCGAAAAAAGGACGGCGGAAATCATCAAACTATCGAAGTATGAAGTTGGTGATTCAGTGGAGGGTACCTTTCGCGGAAAAACGTCAGGTCCTTACCTTGATCGCGAGACAGGCGAGGAAAAAGATTTGGTGCGACTGCACTTCACACGTGACGACGAAAGTAAATTCATCGTTTTCGAAGACGGCGGCCTTAGAAACGCTTTGGCCAATGCAATGGTAGTGGAGGGTGACTACGTGAAAATCGTAAAGTGTGAGCAGGTAGACCTTGGTAAGGGACGCCGCTCTAACCAATACGATATATACGTGTCAAATAAATAATGGGAGAAATTGCAATATGGATTTCGGTCGGCTTTTTGATCGGCCTAATCATTAAAAAATAAAACCGGGTCAGTGAGTGGACCCCTAAGTTTGAGGTTTACCTTGAAGGTTTTTGGCCCGGTGTACCGTTACACCGGGCTTTTTTATTTTCGCTGGACTTAAATTCAATATTTTCCCACTATTTTCAAATAACAATTTAAATGGAGGGAATATGCCGGACGATGTACGCGAAAATACCGCGAAAAAACTAGAGGAAAGAATTAAATTAATCGAAGGCCAATTAAAGGTATTGGCTCAGGCGATTAAAGATATTGAAACGTACACTGGTGAGGAATTCGTTGAGGCCGGGGTTGATATTCAAGGGGTTAAATTCGAATGAACGACGAAAAACCCGTAGAGGAAAAACCCAATATTCCAGACAATTCTGAATTTAAAGAGGTGGTGCAGGAAAGTCGCGACCGAATTCGGACCGCCGAACTACCACCACCAAAAGCGACCGGGAAACGTGGCCGTGGTAGGCCGAGAAAAACGGACGCTGGACCCGCGCCGGTTCAAGGTGCGGCTCCACAGACTAATCCACCACCTGGACCACCTCCAGGGGGTGTGGACCTAACTCCGCACCTTGTTATGCCGATCACGCTGGTTTCCCTTATTCCGGCGCGCAGGTTTCGGTGTGAGGGTCTCATTTTCACGAATGAAGAGGCTATGGCGCTCGCCACGGCTTTAAATGGCGTGTTCAATGCATTCGTGCCCGATATGTCTCGGATGTCGCCTAAGACCGCCGCCGTGCTCACGTTTGGCATCACCGCTGGTTCAATCGGAGTGATCAAATACCAAATTTATTTGGAGCATTTGGCCAATTTACGTACCAAAAAGCCTGAGCCGACCACTAACCCTCTACCCCAAGTGCCGGTCGAACCTCAGGTAGAACAAAAAGACGGTGAGGCACCTCCAATGCCTGAGGGTGGAGTATTGGCAACGGACGCATTTAAAAAGCAACCAGTGCGGTTCAATTGAACGGTTTTGAACCAACGGACTGCATTTTAATAATGGGTCAGCGGGGTTGTGGAAAATCCTACTTAGGTAGGAATATTCAGACCTGCTGGCCCCGTCGAATAATAATCGACACGCTTGGGGAATATTCCGACCAAGACGGCACCGTTGTTTTTACTTTCGACGAATTTTCAGATTTCCTCACTCAACGTAAATCGGACGGTAGCGACTTCGTTTTGATTTATCAATTTGACCCGGAGTCTCAACTATCGGACCTGGAATTTGACGAAATAGTGCGGGTTGCTTTTTATTTTGGAAATTGTCAGTTAGTGATCGAAGAAATTCAAGAGCACTCAACTCCACACAGTATGCCACACTGGCTAAAAAAAGCACTATTAACAGGTCGGCACCAAAATCTCTCATTATTATTTACTTCTCAACGTCCTGGCGAAATTAATAAAACTATCATCTCACAGTGCTCACATATTTTTGTCGGAAAAATAGTTGAGGGAAATGATTTAAAATATATTGCATACTTTTTGGGCGACAAGGCTCAGGAATTAACCACACTACCGGACCGGGTCTTTTTATATCGCGATAGGTCGGGGTCGGTTACAAAAGTCTCGAATGATTTTTAGCCTTTACTTTATAAGCAAAACGCCGATTCTATAGTTAATTGAAAATGTCCACACAACATTTTTTAAATAAGGAGACATTCAAATGTCTAAAGGTTCATTGAAAATGGTCGCGTCCGGAGTTTTGATTTCCTTTTTGGCGATCTACATCGCTAACAAGGTGCCTGCAATCCGTAGTTTCATCGGTCCCGCATAAGAGGTGCGCAGATGAATGAACTACAAAAAGTAAAATACCCGGATGCTGAACGGCAACGGACGCTCCAAAATTTGACTTTCGCTGAAAGTTCGATTTTGGCTCGCGACTTGCCACGTGACACGGTTTTAAAATCTCTTCAACTTCGTTTGAGTGGTTCAATCGTAACTACTTTCGGTTCAGGCACTCCCGTTGCCGATGCTGAAAGCACGTTCGACAATATCATTCCCCGAATTGACGTGATCGTGAACGGTGGTCGTACAGTTAAGTCGGTCCGTCCGCACTTAATGCGTATGCAACAATTGATCACTCAGAAAATTCAAGGTGAGCGTCGCGCGAGTGCTGGAGCCGCCGCCGCCACTGATAATTTTCCGACTGTCGATCAAGGTTTCGTTTACGGTACCACCACACAAATTACCACTGTCGCCGAGACCATCATGGTCCCGTTCGAAATGGTATATTGTGACCTTGGAATGGGTCGTGAAAGCACGTGGCTAAACCTTAAAGGTGTGGCGAGTGCCGAAGTTCGATTAACGACTTCGTCGTATTCGAAGTTGCTCGGGTTTGGTAACACCGCTCCCGTGGTGTACTCGTCGAGCACGTTTCAAATCGAAATTGTCACACGTGAAGCACAGGATGTGGACCCACGTTTGGCATTTTCGGATTGGAAACAGACCACTAAGGACGTTCCGTTTAGTTCGGAAACAACCGACTTTCCGATTGATATCAATCGCGGAAATTTACTTTCCGAATTGATGTTATTTTGTAAAGACGGTGCCGCAGGTTCGGCCACTACGGCCTCTGGAAAATTGGCCTCGAACTTGTTACTCACTAAGATGGCTCTGAAATTAAATGGTCAGACTGATATCAAGTCTACCAACTTTAAAGCCCTCCAAGCTGAGAACCGCGCCGAATACGGCATCAATGCTCCGTTTGCATCGAATGTTTCGATCTTGAACGGTGTCGCGTTGATGAGCTTTTTGGCTCGTAAAGATATCTCGACCGCACTGCCGGTCCGACCGCCTCTAGTTGATAACGTGCAATTAGTCGTTAGTACCAACACGGCCTCGAACGTGTCGTACACTAATCCGGCAATTGTTACTGTTATGACTGGCGAGATCGTGACACCACGGTAGTAGCTACTTTAAGTCCGGTCCTTTTTTCCATTTTGGGCCGGACTTAATTTTCTGGAGGACTTCGTTTGGCATTCAAAATCAAACTACCGAAAATCAGAGTGAAGTGGGACCCGGCCAAAGACGTCCGCAATTTAGGAAAAAACATTGGCCGTGAATGGAAAAACGCAGGCCGTGGCGAAATTGGAAAATGGGCCTCAGGGGTCGGCCAATCCGCATACAATTTGGCTCTATCCGCACCTCGCGCCGTAGTTACCGGCCAATACTCAAAAGAATTCCAGCGTGCAGGCGGGTCATATTTAAATTTGGCCACAGGCGGTACAGCGAGTTACGTCGGCCAAAGTTCAAGTTTACAAAAAACATTGAGAAGTGATCCCATTTTCGGCGAAAATATCGGCGGCTTTACGTCTGCTGTAAACACCTCTAGTCGAGACGGTCGCGTTTCAAATTCAGATCGAAATTTAATTTTACAAGGTGCAGTCAAGTCCGCCGCCGTAGTCGGTGCAGTATATGGCGGCTCGGCACTTTACAGCGCGTATGGTACTGGCGGTTCAACCACCGCCGCAACGTCGGTTGAGGGTTTAGGCGTATTGAACGCACCTGCATATGGAGCATTTGGCACTCAGGCGACCCTTTCAAGTAGCGCCGCACTCACAAGTACAGTGAGTGCAGGCGGTGGATGGGGTTTATGGGAAGGCACTAAGAGTTTATTCCAAACTCTAGGCATCACTTCACTTGCATCAAATTTGATAGGGCAACGTGCCCAACAATTGTTACAAGGCGACCCCGGCGGCGGACCTGGCGGTGGAGACCCCGGTTTCATACCCGCTCCTTTTTTCGGGGGGTACGGCGATGGCGGTGCAGGTGCGAGTGCCCCAGAAGTGTCTGAATTCAGTATTTCGGGCCGTACTCAAATGTTTATTCTCGCCGGTCTCGGCATTCTAATCATCGCGAAAGTTGTGAGGGAATAATGGCGTCAGGTTTTACACCGCTCGATGCGAAAGGTGGAATTGCAGTACCTCCGGACGTTACTCAAGTAAAGGCCGCATTTTCGCCCAATAGCGACGTTTGGTCGCCGAATGAACAGGTCACAAAAACCGAAATTATTAGAGTAGAGCAATTTCCGAAGTGGTTCATTGCTCTTTCTATTTTGTTTGTCGTTACAAAAATAATGAAAGGAAAAATAAAATGAGTTTACAATGGCTCGATGATTTGACTACGAGAGTGGACCAAATAAAGGAACGTCTACCCGAAGGAATTCAAACATATCTCGGTTCACGTTTGACTGAAGAATTTGTGAAAGTTACCGGCGGCGAGAAGGGTAACCAGACCGCGCTCGATATCGCGAACGGAAAATTCGGACAAGGCGTACCTTTGGCCAATGCCGGTGGAAATCCTGCATCAAATAACGCCATCAGTGCCTCACAAATTTTAAGTGGAGGTATCATGGGAATGTCGCCCATCTTTTTAATCGGTGTCGCCGCTGGTGCCTGGTACTTGTTAAAGAAAAAGAGGTAATTTAAATGGACGACAATAGCCCGTTTTTAAAAGAGGTTTACGACAAGGAAACGGTCGACGCTTTACTTAAGCGTTTGACAGGTACACGTGATGCCGAAATTTTTCGGGCCAATACGGACCCGGAATTCAACTTTCAGGTTCGCAGAATTGTCGTGCCATACAACACAGCTCGCGATGAAAATAACCCAATCGTTTTGGGTCTACCGTTTCGCTCGCTGTATGTTATGGACACCAACCGGCCTCAGTTGAAAATCAAATTTAAGCCAGACACCAGAGACACCTTTCAATCGGCGATGACAATTCGTAACCAAACCCAAATTGATTTTCCATCGCCCGTTGCGAAAGGTTACTTTTTTTGGGATGCCCAAGCATTGAACACTAACTTCGACACCTCAGACTACTGGATGGATATCCTCTTAAGTTTGAATGGGTCGTTTAGATCCTCACTCTTCATTGGTGGTGAGCGCGGGGTCAAAACTGATATTTTTGACGTTGCAAGTGTCAACGACGGTTTTGGTACGGCATGGGTGCAACCCGCTACCGCCGCTGAGTTTGGTGCGGCCTCTGATATCGATAGATCTATTTTGATTTACTGGGATGAAGCCAATACCGATGCGCTTCACTTAGGTACTAACAATTCAGTGCGCGCAGCGTATGGCGCGGGATTGACCTATAAGGGAATTCCAGTGCAACCCGGTGAATTTTTCCGTTGGAAAAACCGCTCAGCACTTTGGGGTTACTCGACCGCCGGAGGAAATGCAGTTGTTACTTATGAATATTAGGAAACTAATTCAGTTTATTCTGGTTTTAGGAATGATGCCTATGATGGCATGGGGTCAGGCGACTCCGTTTCCTAGATTTCCAAAAGCTCCGACCGTGCAACGGTTCACTTCGGGTTCGGGTACATATACTAAACCCGCCGGAGTACGCTGGATTAAAGTAACTGCAATAGGCGGCGGCGGCGGCGGTGGTGGTAGTTCGACCGTTGCCGGTAACAATGGCGGGACCGGCGGGACAGGCGGTAACACTACGTTTGGTACGGCGCTAATCGTTGCAAACGGTGGGACTGGTGGACAAGGTACCATCGACAATGCCGCCGGCGGCGGCGGTTCGCACTCAGTTTCAAGTCCTGCAATTATAGTTTACGGTGCGGACGGCGGTGAAGGCACCTCCAATATGTTCCAAAACACAGGCACGGTTAGGTGTCCTGGTACCGGCGGCGGTAACTCAATGCTGGGCGGCGGAGGTCGCGGCGGGACCTCAAACGGCGGCGTTGGGTCTGCTGGACAAGACACTACCGGCGGCGGTGGAGGTGGTGCTGGTGGTGCTAACACACACGTATGCGGTGCTGGTGGTGGTGCAGGCGGCTCGACCGTTTCAATTATTAAAAACCCGTCAAGTACATATGCTTATGCAGTCGGCGGCGGCGGTACAGCAGGCGCAGCAGGTTCAAGTGGTGCAGCAGGTGGTGCCGGTGCCGGTGGTATAATTGTCGTAGAGGAATTCTACCAATGATTTTAATTTTAGCTTTAATTTCGCAACTTGCATGGGGTCAGGCGACCCCGTTCAACGCATCATATCGCCCGTCGGTTTACGTGAAAGGTGCCTCAAGTTCAAAAACACCGGGTGCCTCAAACCGCTACCTAGATATGACTGGAAATTCGTTTACTCTAAATAAAGGAATTTTCAGACTGAAAGGTATTTGCACTTTCAGGTCTCCAACCGTTAACGCCGCTTTCACAACCGTTGGATGCGGGTGGTACGGCTCCGATGGCGCTGATAATGCGAGTGCTCCGACTAATGATTTAGAGGACGTCGTTCAAACGGTTTTAACTTCGAATTTTACTGGTGCCGAAGCATTGCACTATAACAGAATTTCTGCACTCGCAGATATCACGTTCATGGCCGATGAACCTATTGTCCGGTGCGCAAGTTCATGCACTATCTTTTTGGTGCCTTATGAAGAATTGTCAGGAACCGCCGGTAACGCTCGAGTGATCGTTTACTATTAAGCGGAAAGGTTAAGTTACTAATGTTTCCTTGGTATACAAGTCCGACAAATGATATCGATTTAGGCCGAAAAGCGTTCAACTATTTTCACAACGCCTCGCTGTCTTACCCTGGTTACAAATTCACAGTCGATCAGGCTCTTGACCTGTTAACAAAAAATAAAGCCGATATTTTTTTGGAAAGTCTAGGTTTTTCGATCAATCAAATTGATATGAGTGAAGGCCAAATTCGAGACGCCATGCAGTCACTTGCAATGCAGGCGAAAGGGAAAATGCCAAACCAAACCGCTTTTTTCCAAGCCCTTTCAAACCGTGTGTCAAATTTGACTTTTACAGACTGGGTGCGCGGCGCTCCCGAAATAGCCACTGGCATTGCCTCAGACGCCGTTCAAGGTGCAAAGGCCGTTGGTGATAAGGTGATCAGTGCGGCGGACTTTTTAAGTTCGCCGATCGGCGTCGTTTTGGTGTTAGTCGTGGTCGGTGGTGGTGCCTTTGTTTACTTAAAATCGGTTCGGGCGATATAATGTTTTTTTGGATTGTACCGATTCTAGCAATAGGATTTTTTGTGGCCAAAAAGTTCGATAGCGATGAAAGTCCTACTCTACCGACTGGGTCTAAACCAGTCGGCTACGACGGCCTTTTTGTGAAATGGGGTTCTACCTATGGCGTCGACTGGCGATGGCTTAAAGCCATTGCAATGAATGAAAGTAGTTTAGGTCTGCATCCGAGTGTGGCGTATGGAATTAAAAATCCGAAGGACATTGAAAATTCAAAATCAAGCGACGGAAAATCTTGGGGTCTTATGCAGGTCACGCTCACGACGGCGCGCGATTTAGACGCGAGTGCGACCGCTGAAAAATTAAACAATCCTGACTATAGTGTGATGCTGGCCGCTGAGTACGTTGCATGGCTTAAGTCAAGGTTCAATCCTGGTGAGCCGCGATATCTCGAATGGGTGATCAAGTCGTACAACCAAGGTCCGGGAAACACCGACAAAGAAAAACGCGGTCAAATTTCGGGGTACGCTGGAGAATATTGGGCACGGTTTCAACGCAATTTAAAAAAGGTGGTGGACGGTGTGGCTTAAGATTTTACTGAATGCAGGAGCAATCATTCAATTGATCAAAGCACTAAACAGTGCAGGTGGATCGATTTACAATGCCATCACTAAGGGTGAGCGCATTCCGGTCTGCACTGAATCGTTAGTTTTGTTAAAGGCGTTCAAAAATTTACTAGAGAGAGGGTTCGATATTCCGGGCATCGATGAAAAACAATTGATCGTTGCCATTGAAGATATTGAATTCCAACTGCAATGCAAACCGAATTAGCTCAAGCACTTTCAACAGAGCAGGTTGCATTGATAGCCGGGTTCGCAGTGGCGAACGCTGGTGCATTTATTGGGGCTTTTGTTGCAATCAAGGTTAAGATCGCCAAACTTGAGGTTCTTGTGGACATCCTTAAGCGAGACGTAAATAACCTTGGTTCAATGATTCGTAACAAACCAAACAAGGAGAATTTATAAATGAAATCATACGTGGTTCATTACAAAAATAAATTCCCCGGTTGCAGCGTTCAAGACTACGATGGTGGTCTAGACGTCTATTTGAAAGACGGCAGTCACGCCGTTGCACTCCGGCGGGATGGATCGGGTCAGTTAGTGGATAGAAGTGCCGAGTACGGATGCGAGTACCGTCACGACTTGTCACCAATTCCTAGAGACGCGCGTGTACATAAGTGCGTTCAAGGGAAAGTCGGCGAGTACAAGTTGAACGGAAAAAATCACGACGCGATGAGTGAAGTGGTTGGCAAAGATGAATTGGCCGACGAGCGTGAAAAAGCGCGAGCTGGTTTACTCGATGAGTCTGGCCGTGCCGTACTTTCGATTGCTGAATTGAAAGCCCGTGGATGGGAATTCGATGAGAAAGGCAACGTAAAGTCTGCTGGCAAAAAAGTTGACGCGAAAAAATAATCGCGGTAACTTTCAGTTTCATTTCGACCCTTGCCTAGAAAAAAGCCCGTTGCAGATTAACTGTAACGGGCTTTTCAACGTCTAAACCTAAATTTGAGACAAGTTTAAATTTAGTACCGTCCTTTCTTCGCCCATTCCCGGTCGTATTCGGGAATTGACGGTAAGGTTGCTCCAGTGCCGATGTTATTTCCAAAGCTGATTAAAATATTCAGTGGTGTGCCTTTAGGTAATGGTACACCTTTTTTGTCTAAACCTGTAAGGATTAGATATTCGTGGCTCACTATGAGACGCTCACCATCGGGCAGTAAAATTTTGTCCTTTCCACCGGGCAGCATGAACGTGATGCCTGCACCGAGAACGTAATTTCGAAAATTCCAGTCAGGTTCAACTAAGATGTCAAAACCAGACTTATTTAGGTATTCCTTTCGTAGCAGACGCGGGTCCATAACGGTTTTCATTTTTGCAGGCATCCTGCACCTCCATTTGTTTTGACTATCA
>Ga0070749_10002746_pt1 | contig 11787 bp, 14 predicted proteins | sample VirMetDEL_Nov_18_FD_75180 | JGI IMG/M metagenome (GOLD analysis project Ga0070749, IMG submission 75180) | Aqueous microbial communities from the Delaware River and Bay under freshwater to marine salinity gradient to study organic matter... | ecosystem: Environmental > Aquatic > Marine >...
CGGGCCACGCGCCGCCGCGATCGACTTGACGAGGGACAGACCGCCAGCGACAGCCGACGCCTTCAGCGAGTCGGTCAGGTTGACGGACAGGATGTCGACCGCGTTCGTGCCGACCAGCGCGACGAGAGTTTGGGCGAACGTGGCGACGGCACGCTCGGCGGCGTCCTTGAGAAAGAGAGGTGAGAACATGGCGTCGAGGGTAGCAGTCGACCGTCGACTCGGGTTGCCGGTCAAGCAGGCGGGTCAGGGAACTCTGCGGTAGGACCAGCAGTCCACGTTGACGGGAAGTCACGCAACGCCTGACGGTAGACAGCCCATGCCTGCTTATCGGTAGGAGCATCTGAGGTCATTGCCCAGTCGGAAGCGGCAAGCAGACGGTCACGGTGATAACGCATCCTGCTCGTCAAGATGTCATCATCTGGTGTCAAAGGATCGACCCAACTCACTAAGTTCATCAGGCCACCTCGTAGCAGAAGTTGAAACGGACTTGATCGCTTGTGGTCAGTTGGACTGCTGGAGAAATGCCGAAAGCGTTTCCGCCGGACCAATCCCCAACAAAACTGAGGGCTGCGGTTGTCAATAAAACGGTTTGTCCGCCATAGCCGGTTACGACGCTGCTGTCATAAATCCAAACGCTCCCGACGACGCTTCCGGGGGCCGACGTTGCGTTGACTGGCAAATCGACAAGAAGAAGATTACCAACTTGGCCTGTCCCCGATGCGATCGTAACGTAAACCGTGCCGTACACCAGTTTGTTGATCTGGTAATACGACGCCTCGGTTGTCGTCACCGTAAATGTCGTGGCGCCTTGCTTTATGACCGGCGTAAACGCGACAGGTTCAGCGGTAGCAGTTCCACCGAAGCGTAATGATCCCGTCGTGTTGATGTCTCCGGTGACATCCAACGCATACGACGGTGTGGCGTCATTCACCCCGACCCGATTGTTCGTGTCATCGACCACCAACACACCCGAGTCCACGTTCAGGGTTGGCAGAACACCGTTCGTCAGAATGTAGTCATGCGATGAGGTGACTGCGGAGCCGTCGACACCGACTTTCGCTTCCAACGCCTCCACCGCATCATTCACGTTCGCATGTTGCGTCGCGTGAGGAACCGTCACCGAGTTCAACTTGTCTGACGCTGTCGGGTTCGTCAGGCTGTCGAGCGACGAAGGAAAGTTCGTAGCCATCATTCACCTCCCGGCGGATCAGGCAGAACAGGGTCAGCGATGTTGATAGTCGCGGGCAGGTCACGGAGCGCCTGCCGGTACGTCGCCCACGCTGTTGCGTCCACGGGTGCGTCCGCGATCTGCGTCCAATCGGTACGGGCCAGTTCGCTGTTACGCCACAAACGGGCCTGCTTCAATTTCTGGTCATCCGTAGCGTTTGGGTAGAGAGGGTTGAACTCGAATGTAGCCATTGTCACGCTTTCTTGTAAACGACATTCCAGAAAAAGGCATCACCGGTTCCCCATACGAAAGGAGCGGATGCGCTCGTAGCGGTTCCACGAATCCAGTTAGAAACATTGTTGAGAGCGAACAAAGCAATCGCCGTTGTGGTGAGAAAAGTCGCGATGCCTGTCTGGAGTGATACACCAGCGTTGTCTAAAGTAGCCCATCCAGCAGGATTCGGATAAGCAACTTGCGCCGTGAGTGGAAGATCAATTTCAATTCTTCCAGTCACGCTACTTGTCGAACCGAGGACTGCTCCGCCCCAGAAATGAACTAGGTCGTTCACGACAGCGTAGTAAGCGCTAGCGGTGCCATTTCCAAGAGTGAAATTGGTGAACGTGACGCTTCCGCTGTAATTGGTGTATTCGCCGATCGCTGTGCCACCGATCCGCAGGTCACCTGAAGCGTTGATGTCGCCGGTCACATCCAACTTGTACGACGGCGACGAACCACCAACAGCCACATTCCCCGAACCGTCAGTAGACACCACCGCAGTCCCCAACGTCGTTTCCCAATCATCGAACCTCAACACAGAAGCCATCAGCCTTCACCTTCCTCATCCTCGACAGGCGGTGCGACCCAGTTTGTGCCGTCATAGGTCCAGCCCGGACCGCCACCAACACCATCAGGCACAGCGACAACGGTCAGCCCGTCAGGAGCGGTGTATTCGGTTTCGCCGTCCCACACGATGACGTTCACAACCAAACCGTCAGCATCAACTAATGCGTATTTCATGCCCACAACTCCAGAATGACGATGCCTGCGGCACCTGCGCCACCAGCAGCAGCAGAGTTGTTGTTCGCACCGGACGATGCGCCCTCGCCGCCACCACCATATGCGCGACCCGACGCACCGGGACCCGCACCACCGATATTGCCACCTTGTCGAGGCGACGTACTCAAATATGAAGCGCCACCAATGCCACTCATCGCCTGTTGGGTGCTGTCAAAGTTGACATTGCCTACGGTGCCGCCGCTGCCTTGAATATGAAAATCTCCACCAGAGCCGCTGCCACCGTCCCCAGCGTTCGCATAATATCGACCTGACGAGGTAAGAGTTGACAGGCCGCCGGTGCCACCAGCACCTGTCACACCATCAAACGACGACGAACCACCAGTTGTACCAGTACCATCCGAAACGCCGGTACCGCCAGCACCAACCGTCACCGTTTCCGACGCAGACAATCCAGCAATGTCAGTCACCCATTTTTCGGCGTAACCACCGGCACCGCCCCCGCCACCTGAACGGATCGTGCCTGACGTAGTAGCAGGCGTACCGCCACCAGCGCCACCGCCACCAACAACCTTCACACGAACAGCCCTCAGCCACGGATACGTCGCCTTCGTGAACGACCCCGACGAAGTAAAATACACCGTCTGAACATACCGGTACGAATCAACACCGCCAGCAGTAGCAGACGCTCCAACCCTCAACGTACTCACGACGGCACCTCCGGCAACACAGGATTATCAATATCAATCGTGGCGGGAAGATCACGTAAAGCCTGACGGTATGTTGCCCATGCTGAAGCGTCTACGGGGGCGTCAGCAACCTGCGTCCAATCGGTGCGGGCCAGTTCACTGTTGCGCCACAAACGGACCTGCTCCAACTTCTGAGCGTCGGTCGCATCAAGATAAAACGGGTTGTATTGAAACGTTGTCATCTTAGATCGTCCTATAGAAGTAATGCCAAGTGAAAACATCGCCAGTTCCCCAAGCAAATGGGGTTGTTGCGTTGATAAAGCCAACGCCAGCCCATGTTCCACCTGTATATAACGTGCCAAGATAGATCTGGTTTGGATAAATCCATATCGTTCCGACGTAGTTTCCTACACCATAGTCGTCGTACCGGAGAGTATTGCTAATGAATACTTCCAACGATGATGTTCCGACTGGATGAGAGATCTGCGGTGTTGATCCCATGACCGACGTTGAGCCGAGGACGACTTGCCCTTCGACAAATACGAGGTCGTTGACTTGTGCGTAACGTGCGGTTGCGGTGCCGTTGCCAAGTGTGAAGTTTGTGAAGGACGGTGTGTACGATGTCCATGTGCCGATGGCGGTGCCCCCGATCTGTAACCCGTCAACAGCGTTCAACGTATGACCGGTCGGCACCGTCACCACATTCGAGTTGACCGCCAACCCCTGAAGATCACCAACACTCAACGTACTCATACAACCGCCCACGCACTTCCATCAGCCACCGTCACAGTAATCCCATCCGCGATCGTTATCGGCCCAGCGGACAGGCCGTTGAACCCGGACGGAATCGTGAAGTCCTCCGTCACCGTGTTCTCATTCAACGAGATCGGGTCCTGCCCACCCGAGATCGTCGTCCACTCGGTTCCGTCGTACACCTCGACAGCGTCCGTGTCCTCTAAATAGGACATCTGGCCTTCGACCGGGGACGGGACCGCTGTCGCTCGTGCCGCAGAATCGGCGTAAGGGACAACCGACTGGACTCTGATCTTGTAATCGTGCGACGAGGTGACTGCCGACCCGTCGACACCAACCTTCGCTTGGAGCGCCTCGACAGCGTCGTTGACGTCCGCATGTTGATCGGCGTGCGACACACCGGACGCCGACAACAGGTCGGTCGAAGCAGGGTTCGTGAACGTGTCCAGCCCGGACGGGTAACTCGTCGCCATCGCCGCTCAGCCTACCATCACAACGGTTCACCAACGGTGGAGGCGAACGGGTCGAACTCGCCCGGTGAGAACGTGAACGTCGTGTACCAGAAGTCCCGGTTGATCTCATGTTCGATCTCGGCGATCGTCCCGAAGAACTGGACGGTGACCCCACCCGGAGCGGTGTTCCGGACGTACACCTCTTCGGCGAGTTCGGAGAGGACGGCGGCGCGGGTCGCGGCGATCGTCGACGAGTTGTAGAAACCGAGACGGCGGATACGTAACAGCGGCTGGTATTGGCCTTGAAGGATGAACAGGGCGAGAGTTTGTGCCGCCGAAGTGTCAGCGAGCAGAGTGTTGACTTGAAGGACCCGTTCTTCCTGAGTGTCGATCGCATCCGTGTATTTCCAGCCGCCGATGTTGCCGAACGCATCCACGACCTCGACGACGTTGGCGAGCGTGTCGTCATCCGATTGGGTTTCGATCATCTCGTAACGACCTGCTGGTTCGGTGTCCGGACCGATCGTCACCGATGACGCTTCACCGAAGAAGTAGTCCGGGTTAGCGATACCGCCGATACCGGGGTTCGCTTCCAGCCGGTTGAGGAAAGTGAACGTGCCGTCTTTCGCCATGAAACTGAATCCCCACTCGGAGTCGGCGACCAGTTTCAACGCATCCAACACCCGGAAGATTTCGGCGCTGTCCTGCTCGACCTGCGAGTAGCCCGTCGACACGTTGCGGAGCGCCAACGGCCACGCGGGACGAAGCCCGTTCGGTCCGCTGTCCGACAGGATGTCATTCACCCGTGTCTGAGTGTTGTCACCGGACGAGCCGACCGTCGTCATGTCGATCCGATAGTTATACAGCAGTTGGGTGAAGTCGGTACAGGTCAACACGACCTCGGTGTTCTCCTGCGCCGCCTTGAAGTTCTGTTGCCATTTCTGTGTCATGCCTCGGAACAGAACTGTTTCGGCGTCTGACCAGTCGGCGACAACACGGATACCGACCGCCGGTTCGATACGCCCGAAATACGGTGAGCCGGTGTTCGTCGGCAGGAACCGTGAGTCGGGGTCCTCGAAGATGATCGTCGCGGAGCCTGCCTCCGGTTGACGGATAAGGAAGTTCTCGGTGCCTCGCCTGATACGGATCGAAGCGACGGTGGCGGTGATGTCCTCCCAGTCGGGAATCGGGTCGAGGATCGCTGCCGCCGACCCGTAACTCGCCTCAAACTCGTAGTCGTAATCGGCTTCGTACAGGTAGCCGCCACGATCCAACTCGACCCGGACGACCGGCTTGTCAGCGGTCGTGAACCCGTTGTACGTGTGATCCAGCGAGTTGTAGATGACACCGGCCTGCTGGTAGGTGGCAGTCACGAACGCCACCGTGTCCCGTTGCGCCGCTCATACTCCTGAATCGCCTTGACGATCTGCCGTCCTGCTTCGGCGGCGTCACCGTTCGCGTTCACGTTGATGTTGTAAGTGACCGCTGTCCCGCCTCCACCGGACATCGAGTTCGGCAAGACGACACCAGACTGGCCGGGGACGAACAGTTCCGGTCCCATCTCGCCGACGATGTACGGGTAGCCGCCGACAACCGGTCCGCCCTTCGCTCGCATCACACGACCGAAACCTCCACCGCCGGGCAGTTTCAGATTCTCCTTCGGTGGAGGAGCGATCGGCAGGGTGCGGACGATCCCTTCGTACGCCTTCTCCGGTGTCGGGCGTGGCGCTTCGACGATCGGCAGGATACGGACGATGCCGTCATAGGCGCGTTCCGGTGTCGGACGCGGCGTCGACGGCAGAGTCGGATACCGTTCCTCTAACGGCGGCAACGGGGCAGGCGCAGGAGGTCGTGTCACCGGTTTCGGTTTCGCTGGTGCCGGGATCGACGGCGGTTTCGGAGCGGCCACCGGTTTCGTCACCGTCTGAACCTGCGTCGGGATCGCTGCGATCGCCGCCGCCAACCCGGTCAAGAACTCGTTGAACGCTGTCGTCAGCGACGTCTGAATGTCAGCGGCGAGAATCTCGACGTTCGCCCGCAACGATTCCATCCGGTACTCGACCGCCCGCAACGCAACCCGCAACTGGTCAACGATCGCCGCCTGAGCGCGTACGTTGTCCTGAGCCTGAGCGATCGCGGAACGGAACATCGAATCGACGATCGCGAACTGCCGTTCCACCGCACCCTGAGCGTCTGCGATGTCGGCACCGAACACGACCTCACCGGCGATCGCCGCTGTCTCAACACCGATCCGTTGAATCTCTTGCGACAGTTCGAGGAACTCACGGAACTCTCCGGTGCCGAGCGACAACAGGCGACGGGCGATCGTGTTGCCCTGCGTCATTCCGGCGGCGACAACCTGCCCGATGACATCCGTCGGGAAGCCACGATCCCGCAGTTCGACAAGGTTGTCGCGGAACTTGCGGGCCTGCGTCAGCGTGTTCCCGAGGTTCCCGAGGACACCGCCACGACCCGCGAACCCGCCAACATCGGGAGCCATCATGTCGACGATGCGTTGACGGAACCCGGCCTGGGCGGACTCCAACCCTTCTAGTTCACGCTGAAGGTTCCGGTAGGCGTCGATCTCGGTTTGGAGTCTCTGCTCGAACGTGCCGCCGCCACGACCCTCGCCGTACAGGAACGCGGCGTACCGGTCGTTCTCCCGGTTCAGGTCAGCCTGAGCGGACGCAAGGTTGCTGGTCGCGTCCGCGAGCCGGTCCTCAGCGGCAGACAGTTCTGTCTGGGTGCGGGCGACATCCGCTTGGAGAGCGGCGAGCGCATCGAACTGGTCGCCGATCGCCGCCAACGTCTGAAGGAACTCCGCACCACCCGCGACACCGAGTTCGTTCGCCTGCTCGACGAGTTCCATCGCCGCTTCAGCGATGTCCTCGAACCGGTCCTCGATCTGGTCGGCGGACGCACCCAACAGGAACTCGAAGAAGTCCTCGTCGCCGAGAACCTTCCCCATGTCCTCGACGCGCTCCATGAGACGCTCGATCTCACGTTGGAGACGTTCCGCTTCACGCGCCGCTTCTTTCTCGGCGCGTTCCAACTCGTCCATCGCGCTCGAAGCAGGAGACGTCTTGTCCGCCTTGACTTCCTCCGGGTCGAGCGCACCGGTGAGCGCGGTGCGAAGCGCGAACAGCGGCTCCAATGCCCGCATGATGAACCGTCCGTCGCCCATCGCCATCAGCGCCTTCTTCTGCGCTTCGATGAGGTCGTCGACGAACTTGATGACTTGCGCCGCGCCGGTGATGTCGAGACCGAGATCGATGACGACCTGCGGGTCCAACTGGTCGAGGATGCCGAGTTGAGCGATGAGGTCGCGGGTCTTGCGGGCGTCGTATCCTGCCGCGTCTGCCGCGTCGATAAGGTTCTGCGCGAGCGCGACCGTGTCGTCGACGACTTCTTCGGTGTCGCCGCTCAGGTCTCTGATCGAGTATCCGACGTTCTTGAGGGCGCGCTCAAGATCGACCGCCGACTGATAGGCGTAGCCGTCGGTGGCCTCCGCTAGACGCAACAGGGTCTCGGTTGCGTTATTGAGCGCCGGGTCGTATTCGCCGAGTATCTTCTTGACCAGCGGCTCGACAGCACTCCCCTCGAACTTCTTGAACAGTTCGGTGCTGGTGATGAGTTCCGCGTTCTGCGCTTCCATTGCCTCGTTGGATGCGGTAACAGCGTTGGTCTGCTCGGCGATCGTGTGGATCAGTTGGAACAGTTCCCTATTGGACAGTTCACCGCTCTCTTGAATGTCGAGGATGGCTTGCGCCATCTCAGCGGCTGGGCCTTTGGCCTCGATCATTGCCGTCATCTGTCGCCGAACGCCGTTCTCACCGAGTTCGGTGAACTTCGCGAACTTCCCGAATCCTTCCGCACCGGATTCGAGCGCCCCCAACATGCCTTCCGACGACACTCCGACAGCGTTGAAAGTATCGAGGAGACCTTGACCGGCGAGTGCTCCCATGAGTGCCGCTTCGCCGACGAACGACTCGACCGCTTCGCCGGTGTCGCTCGCCTCCGCCTTGACTTTCGCCATCGACGTCGCGATCGCTTCGAGGCGTTCCGACACGAGGTACGCCGGATCGTTCGCTCGCTTGAACGACTCCGTCATCTCATCGGCACGCTCGCGGGCCTCACGCGCATCTCGAACGTAATCCGCGAACACGAGCGACAACGCTGTGACAGCCGCCGTTAGCCCTACCATCCACGGAGTCGCGTTCCCTAACGCGATGAGCGCCTTCGTCACCATGCCGATGCCGAGAGCCACCGGTCCCGCGATCGCCGCTACACCCGCGAGAGTCTTGATCGCCCGCTGAGTGTCATCGTCCATGCCTTGAAAGAATCCGGTGACGCTTCGGATGCTGTCGGAGACAAGTTCGAGCGCATCCTTGACGAGCGGCAGTAGGTCTTGGCCGAGCGCAAGGAGCGTCTCTTTCATCTCGGCGGTGGCCTGTTGGAACTGGAACGCCGCCGTCTCCGACACTTGTGCGAACGCTTCGTCGACCGCGCCGGTCGTGTCAGCCATGCTCGCGAAGATGGCCTCCGTTGTCGCGACGTTCGCGCCCATAAGGTCGAGGACACCGGACAGGGCGCGAATGTTGCCGAACACGGACGCCGCCGCCGCCTCGTTCCCAGCGAACTCCTCCGACAACGTCTTGAGTGTCGCGAGGAGACCTTCCTCGCGCATCTGTCGACGTAGCCCCTCCGAGGAGAGACCCATCTCGGTGAGCGCTTCCTCCGCCTGCTTCGTCGGGCGGAGGAGGGACGCGAGGATGCCTCGAATCTGTGTCGCCGCTTCCGCCGCGTTCGTGCCGGTACGGGACAGGGCGGCGAACGCCGCACCGACCTCGTTGAAGTTGACGCCCATCGCCGAGGCGAGCGGCAGGACGCGACCCATCGATCCGGCGAGTTCGGTCGTCTCCAACTTGCCTTCACGGATCGTGGCCGTCATGACGTCGGTCGCCTGAGCCGCCGACAGGACGTCCGCGCCATAAGCGTTCAGGGCTGACGTTGCGAGGTCCGCGATCGTTGAGGTCTCGCCGAGACCGATCGCTGACGCCTTCAACGACGCGGCGAGCGTGTCCGTCGCGGTCGCGCCACGCAGACCGGCGGAGGTTATGTAGAACAGCGCGTCAGCCGCCTCGTTCGCCGACTTGCCGAACTGGGTCGCCATGCTCCGGACAGCGACCGACATCGAGTCGACCTCGTCCTTCGCGACACCGACGAGCGCGGTGATCTTCGTCATGGACGACTCGAAGTCGACGGCAGTCTTGACCGCCGCCGCACCCAACCCGACCATCGGGAGGGTGACCTTCGTCGTTAGGGAACGACCAGTCTTGGTCGCCTTATCACCGAAGTTCTTGAGTGACTGTTCGGCCTTGCCGAGATCGGCGCGGAGTTGGGACGAGTCACCAGAGAGGACCGCCTTGAGTCTCGCGACGATCGCTTCCGATGCCATACCTGTCTACCGTTTCCGTTTCGAGCGTTGCTCTGCTACCTGCCGACTGTGTTCACGTTCTGATGCCTCGATCTTGAAGAGCGCCATCCACTCCGCCATCTCCGCGCTCGACATCCGATCGGAGAGTTCACCGACTGTCATGCCGAGTTCGCGGGCCAGTTGGAAGTAGAAGCGACGCTCCGGGTGGGCTACTCCGTCTCGTCCGGGGTAGCCGAGGAGGACTTTCCCGCGACGTCCACCGAGTCCTTCAGCACCGACGACACCGTCAGGCACTTCGTCGTGAGCCGGTCGATGACAGCGAACGACTTGTCGGTGAACAGCCAGTCGAGGTCGTCGTCGTCGAACAGTTGGTCCCCGGTGTCTGGGTCGAACACGCACGCCGTCAACAGGAAGCCCCACAGAGCCTCCTGTCGATCCGAGTTCGACTGGTCGTCGAGGTCGGTGTAGTTCGCCATGAGCGCACGCTGACGCGCCGACATGGATCGAATCTCGACCGTGACGTCCCATTCGGGAATGTCGACGACCTCGCGTTCGAGGTCGCCTGCCTGCTTGATCTTGTCTTTGATGGACACTTGGGTCACTCCTTAGGGTTGTGGGTTAGATCAGAAGGTGGTGCGGGTGACGTCACCGGTGACCTGAAAGTCAGCCGAGTAGGTGACGACGTCGCCGACCGGGTTCGAGATCGAGAACGACGTCAGGATCGCCTCACCCGTGTACTTGACGTTGCCGCCGGTGTCACCGGCAGGGCCGTAGATGAAGGTGCGGCTCGCAGGCTCGGTGCCGATGAAGTAGCCGTCGACGGTCGCGTCCCAGATGCCGGAGACCGACAGGGTCGCGTCGCGGAGGCCGACGATGTACGACTTCGACGTCGAGCCGAACGCAGTCGTCTCGGCGGTGTCGATGGTCTCAGGGAAGTCGACGCTGGTGAGCGTGTCGCTGATGTCGCGGGATGTGCCGCCGGTGTCGTCGATCTCGAAGTGGGTCGACTTGCCGTGAACGAAGGTGGGCATTTCTATTCTCCTGTGGGATCAGTAGCGGGCGAACGCTACATGGAACGTGATGGCACCGCTGGTCGCGGCTGTGGACGCGGTTGCCCGCAAGTAACGGTCGACCGTGCCGGTGACCGCCTTCTGCTCGACCGTCTTGGTGGCGGACGAGACGGAGGTGAATGAGGTCAGGTCGGCGAACGTCGCATCGTCCGCTGAGTCCTGAACCTTGATCGTGACTGCCGCGTCGAGGGTGTTCGCGACGACATGGAGGTTCGCCATGCCGCCGTTCGCGGTCGACGCTGTGTTGTCGGTCGAGGCGAGGTCGCCGAGCGAGCCGAACGCGATGGACGCTCCGGTCGTCAACTGGACGCCTGACTGGATCGAGTAGGTGAGGTTCGCGGTGGCGTCGGTGGAGGCGTTGAAGTCGGCGGTCACGGTCACGATGTCCGCTACCGGCGACGAGATCGCATACGACGTCTGATGGGCCTTCGCGAGGACGGAGCGGTTGCCGATCGTCCCGGCCTGAAGGTTCACGGTGATGATCGGGGTCGTGGTCGCACCGAGGATCGCGGACAGTTCCTCGTCGGAGCCGTCGGCGTCCTGCGCGAACATGCCGGACAGCGACAGCGTGCCGTCGGTCAGTCCGACGATGTACGACTTCGAGGTGGAGCCGAACGAGGTGGTCTCAGCGGTGTCGGTCGAACGGGAGGTGTCGACCGAGTTGAAGTAGGAGGACAGGTCGAACTCGTCGAGCAGGACTTCGGTCCCCTTACCGTGGACGAACGTGGGCATCAGTCGATCTCCTCATCGAGGTCGTCGAGGTCGTCGTCGTCGAGGTCATCGAGGATGTCGTCGTCGACGGTCGGCTCGGGTTCGGGTTCCGGCTCCGGGTCGGGTGCCGGGGTGGACTTCGCGGTCTTGCCGCCGTCGGCTTCGAGCAGTCCCTTGTCGATGAGCCATTGGGCCTTCGCCTGAGTCATCTCGATGATGTCGCCCGGTTCGTAACGGCGACCGCCTGCGTCGATTCCTCGATCGCCTTCGGGTCCGCCTGTCACTCTGAACTTCATCCGGTCCTGTCTCCTCGATGGGTAGGCGCAGGAGTCGTGAGCGACTGACGGTCACGGCGGACACCTGCGGCGACGAGCGCACTACTGGTCGGTGATGCTACGCCTGTCGGTGTTCTGGCCGTTGTAGCGCAACAGTTTCCGGGCTGTACTGAGATTCCTCAAAGATAGAGTTGCGAAGGTTGCGCCTATCGTGTACC
>Ga0070749_10002748_pt1 | contig 11784 bp, 18 predicted proteins | sample VirMetDEL_Nov_18_FD_75180 | JGI IMG/M metagenome (GOLD analysis project Ga0070749, IMG submission 75180) | Aqueous microbial communities from the Delaware River and Bay under freshwater to marine salinity gradient to study organic matter... | ecosystem: Environmental > Aquatic > Marine >...
CTTGCCTACACCTAGAAAGGTAGATGTTGTCTGGTGCCACGACGTACTTCAATATAGCCACTCTCCCATGGAGTTACTGGGTAAGATCAATCGAGCTATGAATAAGAATGGCATGCTATACCTGTGTGTCCCTAGTACAATTAATGTTAAATATAAAAAGTTTCACAATTATACTCCTAGCATGCATTACGCAACCTTTACACTGACGCAACTTATCTATTTTCTTGCTTTAAATGGTTTTGATTGTAAAGATGCTTACTTTAAAAAAGAGCCCTACGTGGATATGATTGAAGTCATAACATATAAAAATTCAGATCCATTAGAATATGACCTAAGTTGGTATGAGCTGGTAGAGCGTAAGATCCTCAATGAGAATGCCTCTAATATCATCAACAGTTTGGGATATTTGTCAGACCAGGGATTGATTACTAAATGGATAGACGGCGTTGTATATGATTATAGGCATCACAGTTAGAGTTTCTGTCTAATGCGCTGCCATTGAACGCCTATCTCATCAGCCCGCCATTCAATATTACACATTTCTATCAGCCATTTTTCTCTGGTTACAAAACGTCTTTCTTTAAGTGTACTGCATACTTCCCACGCAAGACTGTGCTTAGTGACAACGGCAGGAACTCCCCTTAAAATAGATGTTATTCCTGCATTACTACTATGGCTTACTGTTAGATAAGTCTCTCGAAGCTGATTTTCAAGGTCAAAACTGTCATAGGTTTTTTGCACATGCTTTGCAATATTCCATTCACAGTTTTGTTCCTTATACCAATTTGGATCAGTTAATTGGAAATGTAAATTTTCTCTAAATCGTGGATGTGATCTAATCACAATTGGCTTATCATATATTTTACGAATACTAGTAACAGTTTCCCGGAAGTATGTATCCATGTCCGGCATATTAGCCCATTGCAGGCTATGAGCATGCTGACCACACACCAGTATATAGGGCTTATCCTCGAACACCCACGGTGCTCTTTCGATACCTAATTGCTTGACCCTATCAGGATTTACCCCCACATCAAGTGCAAAGTCAGCGTCACGGTTGATGCCATTGATACCTAACTTCCAGGTTTCGTTACGTATCAGTCCCCCAACTTCTATTACTATAACTGGTTTACCTTGTGCTCTATAATGTTCCCATACTTTTCTGTTGCCACTCATTTTACCAAACCAGAGGACACTCCAGATAAGTGCTGCGTCAGCATCCATGTTATTTTCTACCAATGTATCCGAAGACCGTATAGCATCCAGAAGTTGTGGATAAACCATATGGTTATTAGAGGGTAAGTTACTGGGAAAATGTGAAATAATCATTTTATAAATATGTGTATATAATCGGATACTTATCAGAAAGAACTTCCTAATGAAAAATTGGTTTACCATTCCAGGAATAGCCGAGGATGGATTGCAAACTTTAGAAAATAGGATACATGGATTAGGTTATATAAAAGATTTTTATACGACCTATACTCATGATCATCCTATATTTTTAGATTTGGGCAGCGCAGAAGGCCTAATAAGTGATTACGTTTTTGGTAAAGATAGTATTGTGACCTGCATTGATGCTAATACTGATAGCATAGACATTGCTAAAAAAATTTATAAAGATCGTCCCAATTATAGTTTTCATAATCTAGACTTAAACGAATTTACAAACATAGACAGTCTTCAGAGGAAGTATGATTGTGTTCTTATGCTAGCAATACTTCAAAAGTTAAAAGATCCGCTGGGTTTTTTAGACCATATAGTAAGTAGAACTCAGGCTTATATGTACTGTATACGAGTACCACAAAAGTTTTTGGATAGTTATGAATTCAAGTTTAAAAAAATTATGGAAACTCGATATGACCTTAACAGAAGAGTAACTGGCGAACAGGACAATCAGGGTATACTATTTGTTTATGTTAGAAAAGGACATACTCTAAGAACAGCCAAACTTAATGAGAGTTATAAAAAAGTTATAGTAAAGTACAATGACCTTTTAGCTAGCGATACTGTATTGTGGAGTTTCCCTAAATCTGGCAGGACCTGGCTAAGATATTTGTTTGCTTGCTATGTGCAGCGCACAACTAGCCTAGCAAGTTTTAGTTTAGAATTTATCCCAGCGGATGATTGGAACAAATATAGGCATAATAGTGATTTCCCTCATATTCAGTTTACGCACAACTATTATGATCATTATCAAAATGAAGTAGGCCCTGATTGTATAATACATCAGGATGTTTTAGATACTAAACCAGTTATATTTCTACACCGCCACCCACTGGATGTTATAGTAAGCTTCTATTATCAAAAAAAGCTTAGAGAACAACAGTACTCAGGCAATTTAGAATCTTTTATTTTTGATAGCACTTATGGCATAGTAAGGCACATAAAATATATGAATACTGCGCTTGATTATCTGCAGAATAGGAAGAACGTTCTTTATGTTAGTTATGAAAAACTAAAACAAGATACAGAACGAGAAGTAAAAAGAATTTTTGATTTTATGAACTACAATTATAATAATGATGCTTTATTAAAAAGCATTTCAGATAGTGAATTTTCTCGTATGCAGGAACAAGAAATACTAGCTAGTAAAAAAAGCAAATTTGCGAAAACATCTAGACTGGGTATTAAAAACTGGTCAGGCAGTTCCGACCAATTAAAAGCCAGAAAAGGTATAGTCCATAACTACGAAAACGAATTGGGCAAACATTATTCAGAAAAACTTTTGTCTAATACGGATATTAGTAATTTAATCCTTCGGCTTAGTTCTCTCAACTAATTTTTCTACTTCAGCGTAAACCTGATTGATGGATATCATACGCATTGTGTCCTTGCAGTGACTACAATCAAAAAGGTTACCACACCCATAAGGATATCTACTATCTTCAACATAGATGCTTGTGTGTGACTCATAGCCAGTGGCATAAGGACTTATGAATCCGCCAAATATTACCACTGCTGGCAATCCAAATGCAGCAGCGGCATGGTGCATTCCGCCCTCATTGCCCAAATAAAATGCGGCATGACTTAAAATACCAAAAGCACTTCTTATATCATTAGTTTCAATAAATCTAACATTTTTTAATTTAGCTGATGCAGCAACACCGCATTGAACTACAGTTATATTTTGCTGTCTTAATCTGTTAACTATGTGCTGATATTTTTCTAAACCCCAGCTTTTGTTTTCGCTACTAACTTTGCCTTTTACATTGGGCTCTATGTATACATAATATTCTTCACTGACACTCGCTCTAGCCATACTAGATTCTTTTTCTGTCAGATAGATTTCTCCTGGTTTAAGATCAGCACGCTTAAAAATAAAACGGCTATTCTGATGATCGTGACGTTCTATATATAGTCTGGGCCTGATCTCTAGTTTTATTGGATCGTCCTGATAGATTTTAGTTAGTATAGGATTATTATCATATACCGGACTCCAGCGGCATGCTCCCACCACACAAGGCATAACTAGCCGCCCTGGATTAGCATCAACTAAGTTCCTGGCTTGCCGTGTCACCATTATGTCATCACCCATGCCCATTAACTATTCTCCATGCGGTACCATTTGATATTTCTTCTCTAGTAAACTGGCAATAGTTAATGTGCCAGAAGTGCTTTTCCTGATCATCAAGTACTGGCGTCTCTATTGTACTTATATCCGTGTTCCCCATTACACTGGCAGCATTAATAGGATCAACAAACGCTGGTATACCCTGTGCTATTGCTTCCCATACAGCACTGCTCTGAAAAGCTACGACTGCCCAAGCATCCTCAAGTTCTTCTGTCAAACTAAGTTTGCTCGCATCCGGTCTTTTAATATGTCCAGCGTTTATCATGTAGCCGTTTTCCCAGCCTATTTTAGTTTCCGCAGGCTTGTATCTTACATATATTGGCCTATCGGTATATTCCTTTAATCTATATATAGTGTCTTCCAACCAATTCTGTTTATTGAATATGTGGGCAAAACTTTCTGTAGGGGGGAAAATTATGATCCGCGATCCTGTTTTGCGCCATGGTTTTATGTTTATAGGATTTTGAATAAACCTGTCCGATTTCCTAAGAGTAAATTCTGTGTTTTGAAGTCCGTTGTGTGTTATACGTAAATATGCCTTGTTGCCGTAATAGCAATTATCACCATAGTAAAACTCGTGGCCAGTTTCTAAACATTGTTTTAAAATTAAATCACTACCACGCAAACAACCCCATAAGAATACCGGATCACTATCTAGCGACCGGGTCTTTATATAATCAGTATTATTAGCTAGTTTGCCCTTACTACCCTTAGCAAACATGCGTACAATTTCATCACCCTTGGCGGTTCCTTGTAGGTAGCAACTTACAGTCATTACTTGGTATAAACAGTTTCTTTGTTTCTGTTTCCACGCAGTACATAACCAAACTGTGTGAGCCACTCTGTAATGGCATTTTTCTCAGCAATTTCATCTTGTGAGCGAGTTGCCAATTCCATAACAAGTACTGGTCTCTGATTTTTTAATAACTCAGTAGCACCCTTCAGCACACCAAACTCGTGTCCTTGTACATCAATTTTAATAAAGTCAACGGCTGTAAAATTAAAACTGTCAAGAGTCCTAACTTCAACGTCAATAGATTTAATGTTATCCATATCAGGCTTGCCAACAGTAGGGCCCTGTAATACTCCATTAAGATTTAAACTTATATTTCCGCAACTAGTATCATGTATGTAAAGTGGGAAAGTTCCTGGTGTTTCGCTTAGGGCATAGGGATATAAGGTAACATTAGTTACGCCGTCTAGGTTTCGCTTATAGCAGTCACGATTTTCAGGATGAGGTTCAAACGCATGTACTTCAGCAAATTGCTCACTGAAGGGTTTACTCCAGGTACCTACGTTACCGCCAACATCAATTACTTTGCCAAAGTTCCTTACAAAGCTTAAAGCAAAATCACGTTGATTCTTCTGATAAGGACAAGGACGTTCAGTGATAGTTTTAGCAAACGTATCAAAGTATTGTTGAAAATGTTGTTCCCAGTCAGGAAACCACCAGCCATATACTTGTTTCATAACTACTCCTTTTGATAACTATATTTATATACGCATATAATCTGTTATGACTTTAAATTTATACTATAATACAAAAAGCGAAGGCAGCAAGTGTAACTGGGTAATGAACAGTTTACTAGCAGGTTGGCCCGACAGTCAGCCTGTTAGCAAACGAGCATATACTGGAGAGCCAGCCGCGTTCTGGGGATTTATTCAAAATAACTGGCCCATTATTGAACAACACGAAAAAAATAATACTGAATGGTGGTTCTGGGATATGCCGTTCTGGGGACGCTGGAGTAAAAATAGTAGCCAGGAACACTACTGGCATGCTGCAAAAAATAACATATATCCTACTGTGGTTAAACCTGTGCCAGCTGATAGATTTAGCAAGTGGCAGTGTAATGTTATAGAATATAAACGATCTGGTAAACATATTTTAATATGTCCCAGTAGTGATACTATGACACAATGGATAACGGGTAAGACGAGAGATGAGTGGACTTCTGATACTATACTAGAACTAAAAAAATATACAGATAGACCTATACATGTAAGATATAAACCTAGGGTACGTGGAATAAGTGGTCCAGACGCTGAGCCTTTGACTGGTCATTACAGTGTTCAACAAGAATTAGAAGACTGCTGGTGTGTAATTACTACTGTAAGTTTAGTGGCGGTTGAAGCACAACTTCAGGGTGTGCCTACCTTTTGTGATCCGAGAAGTTTTGCTGCTTCGGTAAGCCAGACAGATTTAAGTAGGATTGAAAATCCTATATATGCTGACAGACATCCCTGGCTATATTGGTTAGCATACAACCAGTTTACTGAAGCTGAAATAAAAAGTGGTTTAGCCTACGATACTCTAACTAACTTGTATAAAGATTAATCAATTCTCGTTTCCACACTAAATCGTATTCACATTGCCTAGTTTTTTCGAACCAGGGCCCGCCTTCAGTATAGTGCAATATTTTAGGTGTGCCATCTGTTGGTTCCTGATGCCAACCCACAAGCCAGTTATAGTCGTTGGGTAAACTACCTATCTCACTATCATCCAGCCAGCCAAACCTGTGTAGGTATTTAGGAGTTTCAGTATTAACGATATCTGTAGTTAACTGTCTGTTTTTTGGATGAGCGCAGTTCCATAGTATCACGCTGCTCCAGTTTTTGCGCGGGTATGGTAATTGTACCTTGTCATCCATCTTAACACCAGTTTTATTATCATAGTCGTGTTTAACAACCATAACGGCATATTGGTCTTCAGCTAAATCGAATAGTTCAGCAGGATCTACAAGCCATACTATATCACAATCACAAAAGACAGCCCATCCGTTAAAATTATTTAGGTGCGGAACTAGAAATCGTGTTATAGTAAACTCGGTACTTCCGAGTTTATCGACGTCACGCCAATAAACTTGTTGGTCTCGTAGCTCGTTCTGTTTTAACGGCTTAACAGAAACATCTGAGATTTTTGATCTACGTCGTATACTATGTTCGCATACTTGGTAGGCAATATCTTCCCTACTGTCCCAGCCTATGTAAATAGTATTAAGCAATATAATATACCCATATAATATATCTATTTAGTTAGGAACTAACATGAAAGTAGTATTAGTAACTGGAGGGTTTGATCCAGTACATAGTGGTCATTTAGCATATTTTACAGCAGCAAAAACTTTGGGCGACAAATTAATTGTGGGATTAAACAGTGACTATTGGTTAACCAAAAAGAAGGGAAGATGTTTTATGCCCTGGGACGAACGACGGATCGTTCTAGAATCCCTGAATATGGTAGATCATGTACTCGAATTCAATGACAACGATGGAACTGCATGCAACGCAATTGAAAGGATACTGGATATTTACGGTAGCGTAGAGTTTGCCAATGGCGGCGATCGCAACTATGAAAACATTCCTGAGTTAGACAAATATGGTAGGGATAGAAGGGTAACATTTCATTTCGGCGTAGGCGGTGATAACAAAAGAAATAGTAGTCGCAAAATATTGGAAGAATGGCGCAGCCCTAAAACATCTCGTGACTGGGGTTACTATCGTGTATTATACGAATATAGTAACCATACTAAACTTAAAGAAATAACAGTGGATCCTGGACATCATCTTAGTATGCAACGTCACACAGACCGTTCTGAATTATGGTTTGTTGGCGAAGGTGAAGCAACAGTTTATACTATTAATACAAGTAGTGATGTAGAATTAGTTGGAAAATATACACAACATCAATCTCTCCACATAAGTAAAAGACAATGGCATATGCTAGCTAATGAAACAGATATGCCACTAAGGATTATAGAAATACAATATGGTGATAACTGTATTGAATCTGATATTGAAAGGAAATACTATGGCAAACCATGACGATCTCGTCGCTCAATTTGAGGCATATCTAAAAGAGAGCGAAGCTTTCGAAACTAAAGGCGTTAAAGCAGCAGCAGCTCGTGCCCGTAAAGCATTAGGCGAACTAGGCAAGTTAGCTAAAGCACGCCGTGCTGAGATTCAGGAAAAGAAGAACGCAATGTAATGTTGTGGGACTATTGGTGCAAAAGCCTTGGTACAAAAGCGTATCAAGAAAACAATAAAGCAGATAGAGTAGCACTCATACGCACCATATGGGTGCTACTTCACGTTATGACCTGTCTGTTTATTATTGTAGGCAATGGAAGAACGTTAGGATTGTGGTAATGCTTCAAGGAAAAATATGGGGTACAACAGAAAGTCTGTTAGTAACTCCAATGATTGAACTACATCGTATACACGTTAACCCAGATATGAAATGCAGTGAACACAAGCACGAATTTAAGTGGAACGCATTCTATTGCGTTTCAGGATCAATTGAAATACATGTCAGAAAAAATGATTATGATCTGACAGATGTTACAGTATTAAGTCCGGGGGAGTTCACTACAGTTGCCCCTAACGAATTTCATTGGTTCGAAACAACCAAAGACTCTGCGCAAGTTTTAGAAATATACTACGTAGAACCTATAAGCAGTGACATTGTAAGACGCACTGTAGGCGGACCCAGCAATAATAAAAAGCCATTAATGGAAGCATGATAGACGTTGCTTGCGTTTGTGTAGGAGATGAGTATAAACCAGAGCTGTATGTTAATCAACTCTGGTTATCTTTACATAAGCATCTGTCAGGACCGTTTAGGTTAACTGTATTAACAGATAATCCAGATTATCCTTACTATCATAATAGGCCTATCAGACGGATACTGATACCCAACTGGCCCAATGTATCAAAGGCCTGGTGGTATAAAATGTATTTGTTTAGTCCTGATATGGGATTCACAAACACAGTATTATATTTTGATCTAGACGTTGTAATCCTAAACAACATAGATAAATTTTTGAACACATCCCACGATAAGTTTTGTATATTACAGGACTTTAACCGAAAATGGATTCGTGATTATCCTGTGAGCAACAGTAGCATAATGCGCTGGCAACCAGAGAAGTATTATTGTATCTGGGATGACTTCAGATTAAATCGTGCCAACATATTAAAAAAGTATCGTGGCGATCAAGATTATCTAACAAACTTTTTTAAGCAGCGTAATGATTGCATCTGGTGGCCAGCTCAATGGGCCATGAGTTTTAAATGGGAAATATACAGGGGCGGTCTTATACAGTCTGGTACTGGTTTAGATACAAAAGGTAACTGGCCTGCTGAACCTGAAAAGTATCAGGATAAAACCAATCCCTGGGTAATCCCAGCTGAATGTAGTGTTGTAGTTTTTCATGGAAAGCCTAATCCATATGATACAGATTTTGGAAAGCAGCATTTAATTCCAGATATTTAAAAGTTGCGTTCTAAACCAGGCTAACTGTGTAGGACCAAACTCGTCAAAGAACCAGTTGCGGTTATAGTCCACAATATCAGCACAGTCAAAATAAACATCACGCATTTCACTGGCTGACAGTTTACGCTCGAACCAATCCAAGTTCTCAAATATCATATCGTCTATACGTTCTTGATTGCTACTGTGCTGGTATTCTTCACCAAAGATTTTATTGTATGTTTGAAACCCGTAACTGGATAAGTTATCCAGTGCATGTCTATGACCCACTATCATAAATGGATGCCCTGCTACAATAGCATTAAATGACTTTTCTGTTATGATGCCAAACTCTTCAGCATACTGACTTTCTGTAACCACGCTAAACAGACTTGTGTTATAGTTCTCGCTTAGGCTAAGTAGATTGTTTAGGTTATTATATTGCTCGTCGTAGTCGTTAAAACTTAGTCCGGGATATTTTAGCTCTATACCTGCGGCTTGCAAGCTACAGTTGCCTGTGTTAAAACTACTTAACCTGCCATGGGTAATTTTTCTATGTGGCTTGGCAATGCGGTTCATGCAAACAAAGTTATTCTCAAAACGCTTGTTTCCGTCCGCAAATGCTGCTCTAATGTAATCTTCTTTATGATTATAAGACAGCCAGGTCTCATACTGATGTGTGCTGAACTCGACAACATGGAAACTATCCAGCCAGGTTTCAGCTAATCCTATAGGCCAGGTTACCACTATGATACGATCCAGTGGTGCCCAGCCTTTATAAAAGTCGTGTATGACCTTTAGCTCATAGGGCATCTGTCCCCAGCCGCCTGTGAGCATGTCCTGTAAGTTTAGGATTAACCAAAAATCCTTTTGTTCAAACCTACATTCATCCTTGCCAGGCATGTCAATGTTCCAGCCGGCTGACGTTATAGGATATTTTAACGCCGCGTCTTTTATAATGCTATTGGGAAAGAATTGCCTTATAGTTTGTATAAACATGAATAAACCCTGCCAACATACTTAGCAGGGTTTGAATTCATTGTCCGTATTTTCTTAGCAGGCTGTTAATAACACATTGCCAATAGTTCATTGCCCACTTATCACATACACGCCTACTATTCTCGTAGGCTTGGCGAGCGTTGTCAATGAGACGCATTCCATTATCTGTCATTTTTCAATCCAACGGTTAGGCTCTACAGCCAGTTCACTTCTGTTTTCAATATCTTTAACAGCATCTCGCCAGGCTTTGAGGATAAGATCTATAGACTGTTTAGCGTTCTCTAGCTCATTAGATTTGTATGAGCAAACTACAAGTACGCTCTTATCGTTCCAATCAATAACCCGGTCACGGGCACTTACGCACTCTGTCATTGTTCCGAATGTTGCCTGGCTTAACACCTGTCCAGCAACAATGGTTGTCATAAGAACGGAATTCATTTCACTATCCTAAAAAAGCCATACCAGTGCCGCGGCGATGAACACCAGCCACCACAGTTTAAGCCCGAGTTTAATGCCTGCGGCAAATACTGCAAAGACCACACCAAAGGTGAATCCAACTATAACCAGCCATTTAAGAACTTCTAGGGCTGTCTGCCAATCACCTTCAAACATACTTTTTCTTATGCTCCTATAGTCTTGTAGTAGCCGTCAGCCTTGACCTCCATCATGCACTGGCCCAAATCCTTAACCTGCCAGAGCTTGCTGCCGGTAAAAAACACACAAGCCTCAATCATCAGGTCCCATTCACTGGTATGGATGCGGGTGTGGATGGGCATCTTCCAGTTATCCAGATTCTCAGTCAGCTTGTCAAAAGCCTTTGAGAGTTCACCGCGGGTAAAACCCTTGGTGCTAACAACCATGTCATCCATGTCCAGGATGTCTGCTACGTTCACTTCCTTAGTCATTACGCAATCTCCATGTTCAGTTCGTCCACTGCATCAAAACCAAAACTAGCGACCATGTGGTACATGCCGTTCTCGTCCAGCACCACGTCACCAACGCTCAGGCTATGCATGGGAGCAAAACGCTGGATGTTTCCTTCCGGGCCAATGTTGCCAATTTCAAACACACCTTCGAGGCTGTCAGCAGTGATGTTGCTAACATGCTTGTAGTAGCCTTTCTCAAAGGCTTCTTTGACCAGATGCCCGACAGGCTTACCAAACGACATCTCAATCTTCATACGCAGCACGTTCTTAGGAACGGCGCCATGATCACCACTGGTGTTAATGGTGTCAATCTCTTCATCAGTGAGATTAATCTGCCAAATCTTGTAAACTGCCATTTGCTTGCTCCTCATTTCCTCTTGTCTAACTTACTCACATATAATAGCACATCTGTGCTATGCGTCAACCTTTTTAGGCTGCACTATTGCGAGTGCGAAGCATGTTCGCCGGGACCCGCCAGGTGGTGATGCTGTTGGATTCAGTAACCTGCACCCACTTACGACCGATCTTGCGGACCTTGCCCTGCACCTTACGGTTATCTCGGGTGCTGGTGAACTCCACAGCATCACCTACCGCAAGCTTGCGGATTGTGGTACGGGCTAGGAACTGGCGCTGCATCTTAACAGCTTCAATCACATCGTTGAGTTCCAGATCGTTCATCTGTCGAATCTCATTGAGAATCTGGGTCATATCCTGCTTCATCGTTTGCTCCTCATTTCCAACTTATACATCATAATAACACATATACTGGGCATGTCAGCCGTTTCTGACCAAAAAAGTGAAAAAAAGTGATATTTTTTTCTTGTTAGATTTCAAACACTTAGCAAACTATCAAAACCCGCAGTTTTCTGCGACCTAAAAACCGCAGAATTCTGCGGATAAAAAAGTTTAAAACCCCGCAGTTTTCTGCGATAATTTTTTTTCAAAACTGGCTGACAACCCTTATATATGTGCTATTATACATTATAAGTTGAACGTGAGGAGCAGACAATGGCGTTTGCAGATCAGAACACCTA
>Ga0070749_10002754_pt1 | contig 11770 bp, 21 predicted proteins | sample VirMetDEL_Nov_18_FD_75180 | JGI IMG/M metagenome (GOLD analysis project Ga0070749, IMG submission 75180) | Aqueous microbial communities from the Delaware River and Bay under freshwater to marine salinity gradient to study organic matter... | ecosystem: Environmental > Aquatic > Marine >...
CTCGGAGATCGCCCGTTTATGCCGTGCAATCGCGTTGCCTACTGCGACCGAATCTCGCCATCTGGCAGCACGCTAATCTCCGTAATATTGCCTTCCTCTAGCATTATTACGTCGATAATAGCCGATCGCAAGCGTTCGTCGGCTGGCAGCACAATTACGCAGGAAGCCGTAATCCGCAGGCCGCGGCTAGATTTGAGCTGTTTTCGGCAAACAGTGCCGATTTGCCTAAGTTTTTTCACGTTTTTCCACCTGAATCTCGATTCTCGGATTTGCCGCATCTTTGCATTGATGGCATGGCAAAAACGTGCATTCTCGATCGTCAGTCCAGATGCCCGCGTCGGTCAGGCCGTCGAATGCTGCTTTCATCGTCGCCAGCAGGTTATCGGCATCCATTCGCCGAGCTGTCGGCCAATACGCCGCAACCGTAACAATCGGTTTTTCTATCGGCTCTCGCAAATCGTAATCATACGCCGCGATCATGCCCGCCTCTTTTGCTGCCAGCCGATACGTTGCCACATGTTTTGCTTTTGCCATGTAGTGGCAACGCACGTTTGGCTTTAACTGCTGGGCTGGCAGCGGTAGTGTGATGATCACCGCCAATGCCTCCGCTCACTCATCACTCAAATCCGAACATTCGTTCAACCCGTCGCCAGATTCGTCACTTGAAATAACTTCTCTGACATGAATGAGAAGTGACTCGTCTCCGTCCGGTGGAAATTCGTCAAGCGAATCGTAAATAAAGCAATCACCATCGTGCTGCAAAATGTACCACTCTCTTGGTTTTATTCGCTCACTCATCACTCGCCTTTGCCTTTCCAGAAAAGTAATCCTTTGCCTCTTTCGGCAAAAAATGCCAAACAATCGAAGTTAAGCAGGAACCATAATGCGTTACTTTTGCGTCAGACAGATCCTTGCCTATCCAATCCGATTTGCCTACCCGCTTTGCGATGTACCAGCCACATTCCGACCTCCAGCAGCCTGGAAACAAACACTCCCACTGCGTTTTGTAAATTTGTCTTGTGATATGTCGTTTTTCTTTTGTCATCGCCAATGCCTCGATCGATAGTAACGTCCATTTCGGTAAACAATCGCGTCAGCAATCAGAATCCGTGCCGATGATCCATAACGCCAAGGAACGCAGGTACTCGGTTGCGGCGACGACGACATCCCAACGCCGCTAAATCGGCTACCTGGAGCACAACCCAGAAAGTGCCCGCAGCGACCGCGAGCGGCCATAATTTCTGCTTCTCGTTGTGCCCACGCTTGAGCCTTTGCGTCGATCGTCGAAGCTTGCCTAGTCGCGTGATCGCGACCGCAGCGTTTGCATACCTCGGCGTATGCAGGTGATGCTATCAGTGCAACCAAAAAAACAATCCTAATCATTTTGCCCAACTCCTTTTTAGTTGTGACGCCGGTCGTTTTCCATTTGACAATCGACCAACGAACTTCGCCAAACTTCCTGCATTTCTTTCCGCTCTTAACGCTCGCTCAAGCCAGGATTCGTTGCGTTCAATCATGTCGGAAATCAATCGCGAACCGTACCCTTGGCGATATAGCCACTCAATGTGGTAGGCTTCGGGACAGTTGAGTGATATTGCTTTTTTTCTCATTGGAAAATCCAAACTCCAAATAACAAACCAATTAGACTGCCAAGCAATATTCCAATAATCTCAGGCGGCATTGTGCATCTTCCATAGGTGTTTTGCTCGTCGCGTGCCCCACACTTTCACCCCGTCTAGTCGATCGATCAGCAGCAAATGCCGTCGAACTTCCAAGATGTCAAGACGAGTTGCTTGTTGCAAATACTCGCCGCTGACGCGGTAAATGTGCGTTTCGTCGCCTTCTGTGCGTGCAACGAAAAAACCACTAAGCAAAAGCGACGGTGCGGCGATTGGGTATTTTTCTCGCCAGCGGTAATTGCTGAAATCAAACATCGATTCGATCTGCTCCAATCCATTGGGGTTGCTCGCCGTTTCGCTCCGACCACTCGATCAGTTCTTCAACGGCAACGTTGTTTACTTCCTTGTCCAGCTTGCCATCGCGGACAAGCGTTCCAAGACGCCGTGACTCGCGAATTGCAACGATGAATTTTTGGTCAGTGGTCTTCGCCTCATTTGCGGTCAGATGCAATTTCACCATCCGGCTACTTTCGATTCGTTCGCTGCGAATGTCGTTTGCCAATCGACGAATCATTTGCGGCGTGCGATCCCGATCATACGCCGCTGGTAATTGCTGATCGCCAGCGATCACGGCCGTAATTACCTGATCGGCATCCTCGCGGTCAACATCGACCAAAATATTGCACCAAATGCCATAGGTAGCTTTTGGATTGTCAACTTTGGTCAGCCACTCACGCAACAGCGGAAACGCTACAAACAGCCGCTGGTAAACTTCTTGAGCTTCTTCGTGTGTCATTCTTTCACCTCCTGCGTTTATGCGTCGCCGTCGCCGTTGCCGTAGCCGTAGCCGTAGCCGTAGCCGTCGCCGTTGCCGTAGCCGTTGCCAGACAACTCCGTAGCACACTCATTTACCATTTGTCTGCCTCGCAATCGATTCGACATACAATTGAAAGTGTATGCACGCGTACCGTACCGGCAAAATCCAAAATTGTATTTGCAGTTGGACCGTTAATCGCAATTTCGCCAAGTCCAGTGGTTGTGCCCCATCTTCTTACGCATGAAGCTTTACGAATTACCACTTCCGTTTCAGCATCTTCGACCATGCCAACAAAGACAAAGCCTCTATGGCAGCAAATGATTTGCATTTTTTCTCCATCCTTCGCTGCTAGTTCGTAAAGCTCGCCGTTTAGCTCGATTGTCTTTGCCATTTAAGTATCCTTTTTGATAGAAGTTAAAAACCAATCTCATCTTTGCTCGGAGCTCGCTTGGCGACCTGGACACCTTTGGTCCCAAAGTCACCCTGCCGTCGCTCCCAGGTGCGAACAGCCGCCTTCCAATCGCGGATTAGGTTGCCGTTGCTTTGACGCCAACCGTTCGCGGTGTAGTGGTCGAGGAATTGCTCCGCATCGACCTTGCCGCCTCGCTCTTCACAATATTCCTTCACCTCCTCTAGAGAGGGGCGGGCGGCGTGCTTGCCACGCTTTGTATCTCTATCTTTAGATAGAGATATCTGGTTCTGGTTCTGGTTCTGGTTGCCATTGGCATCCGCATTGCGTTTGCCATTGCGATTGCCATTGCGTTTGCCATTGGCATCCGCAATGCGTTTGCCATCTTCCCAGCGTGCATCCGCACCTTTTTTCCCTGCTTTTGCACGCTTTTCTTGCTTTTCGGATGCCTTGCAATACTCTTCCTCTAGACGACGATTCACCCACCCGTCTGAGGTTTCCTCGAACTTCATTTCTAGCACTGTCATTACTTTGCCATCGGTTGTGTCACAAAGTTGCGATAGTTTTGCTAATGGCAAACGGATGCGATTGCCATTAGCAAACTGGAGGCAGAGCAGGGTGATATAGATCCCACGCTCTTCCGCATCCATCGCCATAGTGCCGACGAGAAAATCGTCGGCGTAAAATGGAAAATAGGGTAATCGGCTCGACATGCTATCTAGCTCGTTTATCAAAATGGAGTGTCGTCGACTGCCGATTGATACGAATTCGCCGGTTCCGTCTGAGTAACTGCGGATTGCTGATCGCGACCGCCTAGTAGCTGCAACCGATCGCCGACGACTTTCAGCTTTTGTCTCTTTTGGCCGTCCTGCTCCCACTGGTCTAGCTTTAGACGCCCCTCAATCAAAATGCTTGATCCCTTGGCGGTATAACTATCGGCAACCTCCGCGGTTCGTCCCCAAAGCGTTACGTCGACGAACGTCGTTTCGTCAACCCATTCGTCGCCCTGCTTACGGCGTTCGTTGATCGCCAGGCCGACATCGCAGACGGCAGTGCCTTGCTGCGTCCGTCGTAGCTCGACGTTTCGCGTCATGTTGCCGACCAGCACGACCTTGTTGTAACTAGCTGCCATTGTTGATGTCCTGTAGTTCGTCAGTTGTGTATAGTCCCAATCCAATTTCCGGTGCCGTTGTGCGAATCAAAAACGCAGCGGCACGATAACGCAACATCAACTGCGGCATCGTTTTCCATTTGCTTCCGCTTTTGGTCGACCATCCTTCGTCTTTCGCCATCTGCATTGAAACCACCGGCCCAACGATCTCGCGACCAGTCGCTTTTTCGGTCGTCACTGCGTAGCACTCGTCCTCTTTTTCGCTCATGCGGTATTCGATCGCCGTGAAACGACCGCAAGCATTGAATGATGCGATTAGGAACTGTGCCGACCAGCCAGGCTTGCCGTGAATGATGTGCAAGCTTTGCATCACCATCAGCGGATCAGCACCTAAACGATTCGCCATGTTCATGGCGACGACGACATCGGCAATGTTGCCTTGGTACGCTTTGGGGACAAGCGTCGACGAAGCTAATAACTTCGCCTCGCGTTGCTTTAGTTCGAACGCCTTTGTGTCTGCCTGCACGAGCGTTAAAGCATTTAACGATTCCCGCGGCGTTTCTTCCACCGCTTCGTCAATCTGCTGATGCTCTTGGTTATATTCCAGTAAATCTTCCATCGCTCTCGCCTTTCGTTTTGTGGCTACAAATTGAGCAACCAGTGCGGACGCCACCATCCGCTGAGTTGCTGGTTATCGAGTTCATCCAATCGGTCGCGAACGTCTTGGCTCGTCGCTTCCAAAATTCGCAGGCAATGCACTCTGCCGCTAGCTCTCGCCATTGATTCCGCACCTTGCAACGCGGAAAGCCATGACTCTTCGACATGCCTAAAATTAAGTTCTGCTGGTTGTTCGGACGACACCAGCTCAATGTATGTATAAATGTTACCTGTCATCACGTCTCACCTTGCTGTTGTCGTTCAGCCAAATAACCAATTCGTCAGGTTTAATCGGAACATGTACAGATTCGAATCCGCAAGGTTGGCAATTCTTGTTTTCTTCCTTGCATCTTGCCAATCTGTATTTGGCGTGCATTTCGGACACACGCCAGACGCATCGCTGGATGTCGCCGTCCTGCCAGAAAATTCTATAAACTCGCGGCATCTTTTTGCTTTGCCTCCTCTTTCGCAATTTCTTGCAGAATAGATGATCGCATCCTTGTCATTCGACGACGCATCTCCAAATAAATTCGCCATGATTCTGCCGACATATCGTTTTCCGGCACTTCCTCGCTCGTTCGCTCGATTTCGTCGCCAGCGATTACCCATGCTTTGATCAGTCCTTCAATCATTGCACTACCTTATAGATGTCAACTTGAACGTTGCTTTTTACATGACGACACAATCGCGAATCGCACTTGCGAATCAATCCACGATCGACCAGCTCTTTCGTTCGCTTGCGATAGCTCTCATGCGTGCGACCGCCTAACTGCCGCACACAATACGCTGCTGCTTCATTAGCCGATGCAGCACCAAGTACGCGAAACGCCTCAAGCATTGCTGCTTGAATTGTTCCTGCCTTTGGGTGAATGTATTTCGCACCGTCAACGCTGCTCTGCGGATCGCCGATTCGCGATCGCGGCACGCAGGCGTCAATCATATTATCGAATAGCGTACGTTGCATTTTTATCTCCTTTCGTAATTCCTCGCATGAATCGCAGTAGCATGATGTCCAATCTGCCGTATCGTTGTGTTTAATCACAAAAGCCTCGCTGACTAGGGAAGTAATTGATCGGTTTGCGAATGTGATCGATTGCAACCTTGCGTCAGCGAGGCTATGAGTCGAACAATGTCGGAATAGAATCTTCCGCTTCTTGTTGTGTCAAAAATTTGACGGCGGCATCAAAGTAGCTTTGCTTAAGCTCGACACCTACAAACTTTCGACCTTCACGCAGCGAGCCTACGCCCTCGCTGCCGATGCCAGCAAACGGCGACAATACAACGTCGCCGGGATTGCTCCAAAGCTGCAAGCAACGAGAAATGACATCAAGCTGCAATGGGCAGACGTGCCGCTCGTCATTTCCATCCCTGCCCATTCTGGCATTGAGTGTATTTGTTTGATTGATGTCAGTCCAAATTGGCGATGCGTAACGTTGCCAAATATCAATTGACAGATTGCCTTTGTTTTCGCGTTTGTCAAATGCATCTGTATCGCCGCGGTAACTATCGAATGCACCTGTTACTGGTTCCTCGTTTTTTCCTGGTTTCCGAAAAGTGCAAAGATAATCAGGAATGCCTTGCCTACTCATGCAGGAGTCTTTCACGACTTGCTTATGCAAAAGTCCTAACGCTTTTGTTCGTTGCATAGCTACGACTGGATCTTTCCAAATGCAAACCTCGCTATGGTAGATCCATCCGCGATCGACAAATGATCTAATAATCTCTCCGCGAAAATCGCGAATGCCGATATAGCCTTGATGGCTAATTGTGCTTGGCAAATTCATGCAATGCACGCTGACAAGTCGGCCAGGCATAATCTTTTTCAATAGCAGATCGACAAGGTATCCAAAATGCTCAAAAAACTGCTCGTCGTTTTCGCTGTTGCCCATATCACGCTCGCTGTCACTGTAGACGTAAAGCGATGCAAACGGCGGGCTAAAAACGGAATAATGAATCGAATCATCAGGTAAACCGTGCAACACCTCGCAGCAATCGCCGTTATATAGATGCCAGTTGTCGCCGCTGGCTACATTTATCACTTGCATAATTCTTTGCCTTTCAAAAAATATGGAATGTCTGCCGTAGTTTTGGAAATGTAGATTGATTTGCCTTTATCGATGCCAAATTCAGCAAGCGTTGCGTCTTTCATCGCTTTTGACATTTCGCTTTGCATCAACTGATGGTCTGCTTCCTTTTTTGCTACCGCCGACTGCAAAGCTGATTCAGAATCAGCCAAGATTACATCAACCTTAACTGGTCGCTTTTGACCAAATCGCCAGCTACGCCTAACTGCTTGATAGTACGCTTCAAACGAATATGACAATCCAGCAAATACCTGATGCGAGCAGTGCTGCCAGTTCATCCCGAATCCTGCGACCGATGGCTTTGTTATCAATCGTTTTGTCTCACCATTGCTAAACATTGACAGGCACTTTTCCTTCGCTTGCTCGCTATGCGTCCCTCGCACCTCAATGCAATTGTCAATGTGTTTCAGCAGTTCGTCGGCCTCGTAGTTGGTGTCGCACCAAATAATCACCGACTCGTCGGTCGCATTTACAATGTCCGCGGCTTTCTTGCACCTCGCGAAACACGTCAGCCGTTTTTCCTCGTGTATGTTCGTCGCTGATAATCCAGAAATGTTGAAAAGCAAACCATCTACAGCGTCAGACTGGTCGGCACTTACAACGCTGCGTTCTACTTGCAATTCTGGCAATTCGTACCCATCGTCATCGCCGCCAATGTCTGATGGTTTGCTAATGCACACTGCCCAGGTTGCTACCCATTGCCAAAAATGCTTGACCGCATGTCCTCGCAATCGCCATTTGCTTGTATCGCTCCCGTCGTGAACGAAATACTTGCTAAGCATGTCCTCGCGTTCACAGATGCCCAAAAACTCTGCGTGAGTGCCTAGCTCCATGTGATCATTTGGAGCTGGCGTTGCCGTACACGCCAGCCGATATGGCGTTTTGGCGTAACTCTGAATTAACTGCCGTTTAATTTTGCCAGTGTAGTTTTTCAGGATGCTCGATTCATCTAGCACGACGCCAGCAAAAACGCTCGTATCAAAATGGTGCAGCTTTTCGTAATTCACTAGGTTGATTCCGTTAATCACGTTAGTCGCATCATTGACTACCTCGACATCGACGCCGATCTGAAACTTTTCCGATTCGCGTTTGGTTTGCTGTCGTACTCCGACCGGGCAATGCAGCATAACTGGCTGATTGGTTTTTCTTACAATCTGCTCTGCCCATGCGAGCTGTTGCAAAGTCTTGCCCAGGCCGCATTCTTCGAACAACGCAGCACGTCCGCGGCGAACAGCCCAATCTACGACCGTTGCTTGCCAATGAAATAGGTTTGGATTCAATTCGCCAATCGGATCAAATCCCATTGGCTGTAGTTTCTTTCTCTTGCTGGCGATAAACGCCTGGTAATCACTCACTGTACAGCTCCCATTTGTTTTGCTCTGCGGCTTGCATGATTTGATCGACGATCCATTGCCCGCCGACCGCGTGAAAGTCGTCAATCGTCGCCTCGCCTGTTTGGATCATTCCGACGAAGCACTTAATCGTGTGATCGGTCGGCCAATTGCAAGTCCCCGCCGATCGTGCGAGGTACGTATGAATCTTGTGCCTGATTGCACTCGCAGAGTAAATGCAATCGCCTGCATTGCTTGCATCGGCATCGTTTGCAGATCGTTTCATTCGTTCGCCTTCCGCAGTGATTGCAGTTTGATTGTGTTTTTGACATTGTTCCAAATTTGCATAAAAAAACCCCGCTCGCGGTTGTGACGCCATCGAGACGGGGTTAAGGCCTAGGCCTTATTTGAGTCGAATTGTTGGCGTCACGCTTATTTGTTTATCGGCTTTGGTTGCCTGGTGCAATAGCAGTTTGGAAAAAAACAGGCATTGTTTTTTTCCGTGCATTTCCTACATTGATCGCATCGGTTCGTGAACACCGACAAAAACCCGCTAACGCGGTGCCCGTTCACGCTGGCCGTTTACGACCAGGGGCATTGCGTTAGCGGGTTTTTTTGTTGGCTTTCGCTTATAAGTGCATCGATGTTGTTTAGGCGTCTCAGCAAACAAGAAGCTGTTTAACCCGCTCAACTAATGCACCAAACAAAACAGTCGTTGCTTGCCATGCTCGATTTTTAAGAAATCGTTTATTTAACTCAACGAAACATTATTACTTTAGGCGTTGCTTAGATAACTCAGTTGGATGTTTTGCCGCTGTTTAGGTCTCTCAATAGCCATTAAAGGAGTTATTTATGTTTGATGCAAAACAACCATTTTCGGTTGTAGATTATGGAGATGGTGCGAAATGGGACGTATTAAATCCTGAAGCCGCTAAAACAAAACAAATAGCAGCGGATCAATTTATTAGTCTCGATTGGGTAACGGATGGCGTAAAGCAAATAGTGGGAGGCTATTCGCATTTGCAAGTGCCTCGCACTGCAAAATCGCTTGCACAACCGATGATGCAAAATGAAATAGAAACGCTTGTTAGCAATGCTAAATCAAAAGGCATTTGTATTTATCTTTTCCCAGATCGCATGAATACAACCGTTCTGCGTCATATGTTTCCAAATGACACAGATGACGAGCTAAGAGCAAATAGAAAAGGCGGAGAAAACGATTGCCTTGCCATGCGTTTTTGGTTGCAAACGAGAGGAACAACTCCTAAGCCAATTAGCGTTTGCATGGGAGAAACTAAATGGTACAAAAACTATAAAACGTACAACGATCGAACGAACGTAATGCTCAACGCTGCTCGCCGATACAATTATCCGCGGCATGGTGTTCCAATTTTTCACACAGGCGGAACAGATTACGTAGCTAAGCACGTTTTCCACGAACTTGGATTTCGCTATGGGGGCGTGCCAATATCTGTTCGCTATTCAGTTATGGCATGTTTTCAAGATTCAGTTACCGGCGATTGGCGTTTTTTTAACGGTAATAAAATAAGTGCTAGGTTTGTTTATGATTATGTTTGTGGTGGTCCATACGGTAATGGCAGCGTGGCGAGGTCAAATGTCATGTTTCATTGGATGCGTCATCAAATAGCGATCAAGAAAAACAAAGGGAACAAAAACATTCCGATAGGCCATCTAGATAATGATCAATATTCTAAATTTGTATCTCAAAGAATTTTTTTCAGAAATCTATTACGGATCCTTATACGTGAATGTCGCAGCATACGTGATGGTATTTGGGAATGTCCAAAAAACGAAAAGGAATGCTGGACGGTTAAATTAGGCGAGCCAATTCAAGAAAGCCTGTTTTGATGTTATTCTCCATTTATGCTAGACAATTCCTGCCCGTCGTCACTCCGGTGGCGGCGGGCTTTTTGTTGCCTGGGCAAACCACAGCTCTGCCTGATGCTTATACGCTTTCGCCATCAAACGACCGACACACGGCCACCGCGTGCCCTTAATTGCATTCTTGACCATTACGAGCACAATCTGACGCCGACGATCCAGGCACCATTGCAAGCCGCCATCGTCCATCTTTTGCGTCAAACTTCGGCATCGGCAACCTCGCGGCACCTCTTTGATCAACATTCTGCCGATTAACTCTTGCCAAGTCTGTGGCTCCGATCGCAACCAAACGCGAATGATGATTTCCAGCCGGCTACCGTGTAAATCTTGCAGTTTTACGCGTTTCATCTGCTGGCTTTCGTAGCGACCAAAAAAACAAGCTCAACGTGCATCTCGGCACTGGTGCGTTTACTTGCTTGACCTCGTGTAACGCTGCTTCAGTCGTTTCAAACATAATCAAATGATTGAACTTTGGAAAGTGCGATTCGCCCGTTTCGTGCAGCACAAACTCGCCTCCCCAATCGTCCTGCCATTGAGGATTGACGCAGAGCACGCACGAATATTCACGACGCCAACCAGTCGCTTCCATTATGGAGCTGTCCAGATGGGAACGCAGATAACCGCCACTGCGAATCATGTGCATTCCCGCCCCGTGCAATTCTAGATCGGGAAATGCCTGATGCTCAACGTAATCGCCGATGCGATCGATCATCTGGCGTATCGCTTCGCTTGCCGCGGGCGTGACGTGTGGTCCTCGCGTTCCCCACTTTTCACTATCCGGCCCGCTGTAATGATGCCAGCCACGCCAATCAGTTCCCGGCCATGTTGCCCAAACGGCTCGCAACACGCTCGGGTTTATACCATCTAATATCTTCATCGTCCTCGTAACTCCATTCGATCGCCCCGACTTTCAATTGATCCTTTGCAATATTACCTGCTGGATATAGGTATCGCGGATCCGATGGTTTTATTTCCGCAATCGCTGCATCAAATTGTGACAGATTTACAGCTTTACACAAACTGACCACGCATGACTTTGTTTCCGTTACTAATTTTTCGTAACTGACACAAACAACCGGAAATCTCCGTTCGGTAATAGCAAAACGAACTAACAAGGTATTCAAATCGTGTACAGTTTTTAGCCAAAACTCGAATCCGTTGGTATTTGCTGATGATGCACGAAGTGCCGTAGAAACTGCATCGCGAAAAACTGCAATGACAATCGGATTGCGTAATCCGGATAGCATTTTTGAATGAATGTGTGCATTGTGCCATTTGAAACCCCAGCATTCATGCCTATCGTTTAGCACGTCAGCATATTCAAAAAACCTGTTGTCGCCAGATTCCAGCAATGGACCGAATGCGTGATCGTCCTGCGTGCTTGGTTTTCGATCGCCAGTTTTTGGCAATCCCGCAGCATGTAACGCACGAATAACCGCTGTTGTGCCACTTCTGCCAGTGCCAGTAACAACTAATGTCCGCGGCTCTTGAACTTTTAGCAGATCCAGGTTTTGCACAAAAACGCCGTCAGTCTTTGGCACCATGTCGGGGTTTTTCAGCAGCGATTGAGACATTTAAATAACTTGGTGCTGCAACATTCCATCGAGTTACGGATGCTGGTGGATTTATAACGCACGGAAATTCGTAACCGGATAGCAGCGTCATCATGCCAGAATGAAAACACAAGCTCTCAAGTGCTTGAGCACTAAACCGATAGAAATCATTTGGATAACCATGCAGCGGAAATGTTTGGTGTGTTTGGATATACAGCAATCCGCCTGGTTTGAGTAACTGCGAAAAACTATACGCTGCAACCCACGGCATCTCTACATGTTCCAAG
>Ga0070749_10002758_pt1 | contig 11763 bp, 12 predicted proteins | sample VirMetDEL_Nov_18_FD_75180 | JGI IMG/M metagenome (GOLD analysis project Ga0070749, IMG submission 75180) | Aqueous microbial communities from the Delaware River and Bay under freshwater to marine salinity gradient to study organic matter... | ecosystem: Environmental > Aquatic > Marine >...
ACGCTCAACCTCGCGCGTAACGGTCCTCTCCGGACCAGCAACAAACTCGTCCAAATGCTCCAACGGCTTCTTCAGCGCACCCATCTCATCAAAAAACGGCTGCATATCATCAGACACCCGCTTAGCATGATCCAAATACGCAGCCAGATTCTCCCGCTTACCAGCCGCCAACTCATCAAGAATCCCACTATCACGAACCCTGATAAGACGCTTAACCTTCAACGCCCCAGCAGAACCCTCCAGCCCATCCTTGCCCTCACGCACATACGCCTTAATCAGAGTATCCGGATCGTACCCACCGAACGCAACATCAGCAGCGTCCCGCTCCAACTCGTCAAGCTTCGACCACGCCTCATCACCAGGGCGAAGATCATCAGCAACCTGACGAAGCTCACCCCACTTCTGCTCCTTGCGAATCCGCTTACCAACCCGAGCCTCAGCAGACGCACCAGGAAGCCAATCAAGCTTCCCGCTATCCAACGCCCCAAGAACCTTCTGCTGGCGGAAACGATTCAAGGGATTGGACGACAGCTCGTAAGCGCGCTCAAAGCCAGTGCCAGGCACCGTCGTCACATGCCTACGCGGCACCCACCCCATATCTCCGACAACACCAGCAGCAGACGCGCCGCGCTCCATGCCAGCAAGCTTATACCCAGCCTCACCAAGCATCCCCGCCTTACCGAGCTTCCCGGCAGCAGCAGCACCACCAGACGCCAGCGTAAGAGCATCCAGCACAATCGTCAGGGGATCCTTATAAACATTCTCCCCGAACTGCTTGAAGTCACCAGTGACCAGCGGCTTCCAATAATTGTATTCGCTCTTAGCGATACCCTTGAAGATGTCATCAGTCTTCAGGTTCTCGCCACGCACCGCACGAACAGGATCCATGACAATGGCTTCACCCATGTCATACAACCCACGCGGCAACCCCGTAACCATGTCACCGATTTGGTTAACAGCATTATTAAAAAAGCCCCCGATTGAGTGGGAGCTTTTCTTCTTGCTATTCGAACTGTTGATTGGGACAGCCAAGCTACTTCGACCTCATCGCCCAGCCATTAGAAGTCCACTTAACCGAACCCATCCGATACCCATACCGCCGAAGAATCTGCCGATACGCACGAAGCACAATCGCCTTATTCTCAACGCCATACTCCTGGAGCATCCCGTTGAGGAACTTCGCATCATCCTTCGGAGCCTTAAACCCGGACTGCATCTTGCCATCATCATCAGCAGTCTTGGTGATTAGCGCATCCTCAATGTTCGAGCGAACATCCTTCACCTTGGGAACCTTGCCAGCAGCCTTCGCCTCAGCCGTGCCAAGCGCAATCTGCGCATTCAAACCAGTCTCCCAATTAGAACGCTGCCGATCATAACCAGCCAACTGATTCTGATAATTCGAAGACATCTGCTGAGCCAACTGCTGCGCAACACTCATCCGAAGATTCGGAGCCGCCACACGATTCGCCGCAATCTGAGACAAAATCTCACGAACCGCCTTCGACCCATCACCACGCACATCATTCTGACGATCCTTCGTCTGCAAAGCAGAAGCAGCAGCCAACCCCTGCAACATATCCACAGACGCACGATGCCCCTCATTACCAGCACGCTGAGCACTACCACTCAACGCGCGAGAAGCACGATGAGTACCCTCCTGCGAAGCAACCATCTTCGACGCAACATCAGCGTTATAACCACCAGCACTCAAACCATTCAGCTCGTCCATCACACGCTGACGATCAGCCTCAACCCCGGCAACATTCTCACGAACACTGCGACTGAACTCGCGCCCAGCCTGCGCAGCGCCCTGCATAATCCGACGATGCCCCCGCTGAAAACCCTCCTCAACCTGACCAGCGAGCTTCACACGATTACGAGTATCAGCCTCCACCTGCCGACGCTGATTCTTCAACGGACGATTCTGCTGACTAATCATGCTCGAAACAATCCGCTGAACATCCTTCCGATTCATCAACTCTTCAAGGTTGATATTCGGAGCAGCGGGAGCCTCTGGAGCCGTGGCAAGATACGCACTGATCGGATCAACCGGAACCGGAGCAGGGCGACGAGAGGCCACCCAATCCTCCCTATTCTGACGCCACGAATCACCACCAATGCCAAGATTGGGCTTCGACACCCACGAAGGCATCGCACCAAAAATCCCATCACGCAAAGGCGGGCGCACCTGCGCAATAGCACCAGCACTGGCATTCGGCATCCACCGCTCACCACCAAGCGGATCAGGCACCAAATGATACCCAGGATGATCCCAACCATGAGTAGGCATGAACTCGTTACCAGACCCAGCACCAGGAGCCCACTGGTAGCCACCAAGAATGCCGGGAGTCAGATGATAACCAGCCACGACTAGACCTCACTCGCCTTCAAAATATGAGCACCCTTACCCGGCTTCTTAACCGACACCACAACACCCTGCTTATTCCGATAAAACCAATTCCCATTACGAGAATAGAAACCACTAGGCAGATTCTTCAACGCCTTAGAGTGCTCACCGAAATACTCATCCTTCGAATACTGCAAAGCGTGCTGCTTCTTATTCGAATACAGATCCTTCTCGTCCTGCAACTGCTTCAACAGCTTCGTCAACGCAGTGGACCCATACTGCACATCAGCATTACGCAGCGAATCATCACGAGACTTCACCCGCTGCAAATCAGTCCGCTCACGCACACCACTACTACCAAGACCGCGCGCAGCAAGACCGGCATTATCACGATAAAACGACTGCTTGTAACCATCAGCAATCTGCGTCATCAACATGTCATACGCAGTCTGATTGTCCGACTTAGCCTGATTAAACCCAGACTCGGCCTGCGCAAGCCGCGCATTCGGATCAGTCATCATCCCCTGATACGTCGTGCCCATAAACCGAGCATCACTACCAACACGCTCAGGCATACCAGACAACCCACCAGGCATCGGAATCACATGAGCACCCTTGCCAGGCGCAGCAGCATTCCAATCAACCTGACCATTCTTATTCAGGAAACCCCACTTACCAGCATCCCACATAAAGAACCCAGACGGCTTCGCATCATAAGCCGCCTGCTTATCAGGCAAAGAACCCGTACCACCAGGACGCCCCGGACCAGCAGGAGGAGCCACAGTAGGCCCCTGCACCAGCGGGCGAGGACCATGCCCCGCACCAACCGCACCAACCGGAGTAGCCGGCTGAACAGCCGGAGGGGTCTTAATCGCAACACCACCAGTACGAGCAGCGGACTGAAGCGCACTACCCACCGCAGCATAAGCACCCGGACGCGGCGAACTACCAGCAGTATTCAAGCCACCCTTACCGATCTGAGCACCACTAGGAACACCACTACCAGGATAGATGCCACGCCTCAAAGTATTCGGATGCAGGAAAGAACGATACCGATTACCCAACATCACTTCACCATATGCCATTCAATCGTGCTGCCAGCCTTCACCACATTACCGCTCGCAACAGCAACCTCAGACTTATTACGAACCACAACAGTCCCGTCAGCACTCGGAATACAAACACCCTCCACGATACAAACATTACCCGCCGTAGCAGCAGAATCCGTCGAAGCCGTATAAGTATCCAACGCAGTACCATGCGCAATCGTATCCGTACTCGTCGTAGTCGGAATATGAGTACGCCACCACAACGAAGTCATAGCAGGACCATTAACACCAAGACCAATGCCCGTAGTAGTCGCATTAGTAGTAACCACACACACAGCACGAAAACGATACGTCCTGCCCGCAATCACCGGAAACGACAAACCAGTAACATCAGCACTCGAAGTAGTCGCATTAGTTACATCACTCTGAAGCGTAGTCCTAGCCACACCAACCCCCCCACTAAGCAGAACACCTAACCAACACCACGCACTCCAACACAACACCCGTAGGATTCGTCACCCACGCAGGAGTAGTAGTAGTCATCTCAAAATAGTCACCAGCATTAACCCGAACAGACAAACCATACGCCTCCCACCGCCGCTCAGCAGTAGCAGCCGCAACAGAACCAAGACTCGTATTCGTCGTAGCGTTCAAACGAAAACTCCACGTCCACGACTCATTCGAACCAGCAGCAGTAGTCGCATACGCACGAACAGACGCCGCAACGACAGTCCCCGGAGAAGGAAAAACAATCTTCCTCACACCATCGCTCGCGCCCCAACCCGTAGACGGCAACGAACCAAAATAGTACGTCGTAGAGTCAGCAGGACTACCAGCAATGCACGAACCCTGCAGCGTGTAATACAACGCCGACGACAGCTCACCCTTCGCCTCAGCAACGGCGACCTCAATATCCTCAGCAACCTGATCCCTGGTACCGAATCGAGAATCCTCTTCCGAGCGATTCCGATACAAAGCAGCCGTGTCATCACGCAGCGAATCAACAGCGTCCTCAATCTCATTCGACTGCTGATCCCGACTAGCACGCTCAGCGTTCACACGCTCCATCGTCGGATACAACGCCTGAACATCACCATCAAAAACCTCAAGCGCCGACTCAACCTCGAAAGCAACCTGATCCCTCGACGGGAAACGCGCATCCTCATCATCACGATTCCGATACAACGCGGCAATATCAGCGTTCTGCTGATCGTTCGCATCCTCAATTAGAAGCGAAACACCATCAAGCGTAGCAAGACCAGCATCAGTCGGAGAAGACCACTGCGACTCGCCGTTAAGCGTAACCAGCACGTCACCATCAGACGATGACTGCCTCAGCTTATTCACCAACAGGCTGCTCTTGCGGATCCAAGACGGAAGCAGCTCCGAATCGAACATCCTCCGAACAAGCTCAATAACACGAGACTCGTCAGGTGATGACATTAGACGGCTCCACATCAAGAGCTATGCCATACACCCTCGCATCAGACGCCGCATTCGTCTGCGCAATACGCACCCTGGCAGCACTGTAATTCGGATTCGCAGCACCAATATTCAGCCGCGAAGTCTTATCGTAAGTACCCTCGCTGATACTGCCCACAGTAACCGCGGCCTCAGCAGCAGTAGACGTACCAACGCGCCCATACAGCAGCGTCACATCAAGCGTAGGATTATCAGTAGCAGCATCAGACACAAACCCATTGACATACACATTATCAACACGCCCCTGGCCAATCGGATCACTACCAAGGGGAGCCGCATGAGTGGTAATCGACATACGCGGCGAAGTGCCAGATGGATCATTCTTGTTAGTCGTAGAGAAATCACCAATCCAGTCGTGCTGATCCACGGACCCAGACGCAAGAAAGCCATACTCGGCAAGCACATTGCCCGTACCTCGAACCCGCAGAATGCGACGATACTTCTCGGCGGTTTGCGTCGTGAAGATATTCCTGCGCATATCCCAAACAAGAGTCTGATGGGAAGTCACATCAATGTTCTGAAACACTACGCGGCCATCAAGGTACGACACGACAGTGCCATTACCCATCTCATTGTCAGCCCACCAAGACCCAAGCTTCGGCGAGGTGATGTCAGTAAGCGAAGCGCCATCATAGATATAGGCGGCAGACGGCCCAGCGATAACCAGTCCCGCAGGTGTGGCAACCATGCCAAGCTGCGACTCAACACCAACCTCATCACTAATCACGGACACAGACGCGCCAGCATCACTACCATCAGTAGCAAGATCACCGCGAAGAACAAACAGCCCGGCCAGCTTGGCAATCACCAGGCTTGACCCAATCGAAGCCATCGCCGTGATGCCACCGCTGCCAATGCCAGGGTGAACATCAATATAGGCTGATGGATCCCAATAGTCGGAGCCGGCGAACTTACCACTCGACTCGCTTGCCAGCGCCGACCAGCGAATACGATTCGCATAGAGCTTCGAACCGGAACCAAGGGTCTCATATGTGCCGCCAACAATCAGACGAGAGGCATGAGAGGCGCTAATGGTCGCGGCTGGATAGTTGACATCGGCCGGCGTGGAATCATTGAAGATTCCCGTGGGTGCACTAACGCGACCAACCGCCTGAATCAAGTACGACGCGCCACTGACGGACGCATCAAGAGCACGATCAACCTCAATGCTCGTAGTGCTGCTAATCCTGGTAACGCGATATGTAGCCTGATTCAGCCCGCTTCCAGCATCAGAAATATAGAGATACATCCCGAGCTGGATATTGGTGGTATTCCAGGTAGTTCCACTGCCAGTAACCGTGCGACTGCCGGCAGTTGTTGAGATAGTTCCCGTGGAATACGCAGACTTAACCGAGCCCGCCCAGCGAATCGGACAAGCCGTGACGCCAGTGCCAATGATCTCATCACCATGCGAAATAAGGTACTGCGCCCCCACTCCAAATCCACTGCCATAAGTAGCGTGCGGACCAGTCCACCCCGTAATAGCAGTACGAGATGGAACCGTACCGAACGAAGTTCCCCCCGAATTGGCATAGTAAAACTTCGCCGTACTGGTCTCCAATCCAGTAACAGCGCGCCCACTTACAGAGCTATAGACGGGATCCTCATTGGGCACAAACAGCGCACCATTGTAAACGTGCCCATACGCGGTAGTCGTCGGACCAGCAGTCAAGCCGGACGCCGCAAGCGACTTGCCGCCACGCTTACGAACCTCACCAGCGCGACTCAAAACAACATCATTCGCCTCAAGCAACGCACCATCAACCCCCAACCGACTCAACACCAAGCCATCAGTAATAGGAGGAAGATTCAACCGCACTAAAACAACCCCGAACCATTCCCATCAAAACCATACCGGGGGGCCCGCCCCACACTATCCACCACCAAACTAGGATCACCCCCAACACGATTCACATACTCAAGATACGAGGCGAGCCCCCCCTCATACCGAGCCTGCCAAAACGCCATATCCTCAGCCCGCTGATCCTTCGACAACGCCGGCACAACAGAACCCGCAAGCAACACATCCCAATGAAACCGAGCAGGAATCTTCGAAGGCGTAGTTTCCTCACCAGCGCCAGCACTAGACTCCACCAACGTCGGAGGAGCCTTCACATAATAAATCGTCACCGTCTGACTCGCACCAGGAGTCGGAAACACCATAAACGACGTATCACCAGCCAGCGCATAATACGACGAAGCACCAGTAGTAGTCGTATTCTCACGCATCTCAAGAAGCTCAGACTCAGGCACACGAATCATCCGAGTATTCGTCAGCCCACCACCACTCGCCGTCACATGCTTAATCTCAAGCAAATCAGTAATTGCAAACGTAGTGGCAATATCATAATCACCAGTACCAGCAGTAAGACTCTCAGTAGACGAACCGCGATACGCACCAGACTCACTAATCGCACGCTGGTAGCAATCATTCAACGCAGCAACAATAAGGGCCCGCTCCGTACCAGTCGTTTGAAGACCAGTGACAGAGCAGGCCCTATCCGCAAGTGCTGTAACCGTAGCCACCTACTGATACACCCCAAACCAGGCAACCTTAGTAGTCGAAGCAAGACCACTCAACGCCTGCGTAGAAGGAAGATTAGTCTGAGCAGTTAGCTTAGCGAACCGCCAACGATTCGTCTTCGCCATCGGATGAACATAAGTATCAGCCGTCACCGAAGCAGCAAGAGCCTGCGGGGCAGTCGTCTGCGCACTATTGTTATAAATCGCCGCACCAACATACTGAACACCAGGTTGCAGCACATACGCAGACGAAAACGCCTTAGACGCAACAACGTTAGCAACAGCCTTCCAGATATTCGCATCATCAGCCGTACTCGCAACAAGAGTCAGCGTCGTACCATCATCAATATACAAGCCCAGCTTATTGTTGTTATCACCAGTGAAGCTGCCCTGGACAACACTCACCATGCACATGCCCGTAACACTCGTAGGCTTATTCACCTTCTCAAGCCAAGTGAAACGAACATCACCATCAGCGGGCGTAACCGTACCAGCACCACACCACAATGGATCAAAAGTGGCACACTTAACGCGCGTGACACCATCCAACACGTTCGCATAATCCGGAGGCGGAACCGACTGGTCCCACCCATTAACAAAAATGCCACCCATCAGCGCGGCCCAACCCAAGGATAAATCTTCGCCGTATACGCACCATCAGTACGAGCAGACACATTCGCGCGGATATACGGATAAGGCTGGTCAACAACAACAGTCTGCGTACCATTCGCCACCACAGGCACCGTAGCAACAGTCACCCAATCAGTTGAGGTAGACGAATCAGTATCGCACACCTCAATAATGACCGTACCACCAGAAGTAACAGAAGCAGCGCGAACAAAAATCGTGAAACCACCACGCTTAATTCCATTAACAGCAGTACCGCCACCCGTAACAACAGCAGCATTCAGACTAGAAGTAGGATCACCAAGAGAAAACAATGGCTGACCCATCAAACATCACCCATCCAAATCCAGTCCACAACCACCGTGCCACTCGTGAACGTAAAGCCACCAGTGCCACTGAAGGTTGACGCGATATTCAGGAAGCAATCAGCGGCAGTTGCCGAGCCGTCAATAACAGACGGAGCAGTAGCGCCCTGCGTACCGAAGATAACCGGCATGTTGCACTTGTTGGAAGTCAGCGCAGTAGCAGCCGTATGGTTCGACAGCGTAGTGCCTTCCATGATGTTCTCGGAAGTAGCACCAACCGCGCCCAGCGTAGCGTTCGCGCCACTACCAACAACCGTACCCAGGCCAACCTCGCCAGCGGTAGCATTATCAGCCGCAGTCGTGCTCATCTGAATACGAGCCGCAACCGGAATGATGAAGCCCTCAGGGAACGTGAAAATCTTCTGGCCAATCGCCTTCGCCGCAGCAGTCGTAGCGAACGAGAACCCAGCAATGGTCAGCTCAGTACGATTCATATAACCATTGAAGTAGTTCTTGACGTTACTCACCACGCTCGGAGTTGCCAGCGTAATACCAGACGATGCAGCAGTGGCCAGCGTAACCGGCTTAAAGGCATGAGCCCTCTCGATACCAACAGACATTCTCTTACAGCCCCCCTAGGCCGATAGTTGTTCGATCCTGTAGGGAAGACGCTTAGCGAATTCCCAACCCTTAGGCCAGCCACAGCCGCGACCAACCACACTCATACACGGCTTAGGATCACCCAGCCGCGCCCACTCAGGAAGCGCAGGCTCCTCCTGCAACTCCCAACACCGAGGACAAAAACGCCCCGCAACAAGCGCCCCATAATCAGCCGGCGTGAAATACGCAGCCACCACACGCCCACCATCCAGCTTCAAATGAGCCGGAGTAAGACACCCCTTACGGGAAGCAGTGAACTCCTTCGTATCAGCCAACTGCGCATACGTCGCCTTCGACTTAGACCCAACCTCGCTATGACTCATGGAACCATGACCAAGCTCCTTCGCCTGGCCAACAGCATCACGCACAACCTGCGTATTCCACTCATCACGCTCAGCCGCAGACATCTCCTTCGGCGTAAGCTTGGGGATGTGAAAGCTCACAGTACGGGAGTTCCTTCCGCCGCAACACCAGCAGGACGCGCCTCAAGCGCCTCATGCAGAACATCAAGAACATCCTGACGATTCTGATTCTGCTCCTCATAAAGAATCGCCAAGCGAACATCAATCGCACCAGACTCAGCGACCTTCGCAACACCCTTCGCGTTCGTCGCATCCCACATCGTAGTCGGAGGCGAAGGCTGATCCTTCGAGTTGCGAATCTCCCGAACATTAAACGCGCGAATACGCTCGTCACGACCATCAGAAAGCCACTTACGAACACGCGCAATAAACGCCGCATCCTCAGGATCATGGGGATCATACGCCCTGGTAACACCAGTATTACCAAACGTAAGATGCAGACCAGGGATCTTCTCCTTGGTTCCACGATGATCGACAACCTTATGGTCATCGGAGACAATCGGAAGGTGTCCGGTGCGAGCAGCGAAGTAAACCGGCAAACTATCTGAGAGTCGCGGCTTAGGCTTCTTCGCAACGGGCTTCTTAGCTGTCGTCATTCATCCCCTCCATGGGACTCGGTTACTGTAACCCTTAAAAGAAGAGGGGGGCCGAAGCCCCCCTCAATCGCCACTAGGACGTGACCGCATTCCACAGAGCGTGGTAGCTGCCATTACCCCACTCGGCCGAAGCCTCAGTAAGGTACTCGTCAACAACGCCGTCAATATCAGGCGACTGACGATCAACAAGCAGCACAGTATCCTGCAGCGGACGGAACGCAATATCGTTAACGTCCACAAGCACCGCGTACTTGTCATAGGTGCTGGAGCCCTCAAGGGCGTGGTCCGTCACGATTGCCACATCACCATGCGGAGAGCGGTAATTCGTGATACGCACGCCAAAGTTGGATTCCTTCGGCTCAACACGCTGAACAACACTCGCCCACTCCGAGATAATCCCGGCAATCTTGCGCGAGCAGAACAGCACCTTGGACTCCGCGCCATAACGGAACGCAGTCTTCAGGTCAGTATTGAACTGCGACTCAGTGAGAGTAGCGGTAGAGAACGTATTCCCAGCAGGAACGAACTCAAGAATGCCACCCATCGTACGACGAGTGCCACTAGCCGCTTCCTCACCGTGATACATCGAAAGATTGATGTCGCGCACATGCTCGATCATCTTCTTCTTCCGCTGATAATCGCGGTCCTTGCCGGCATACATCTTGACCTGCTGCTGAGTACGAGTCAGACCAAGAGCATGACGCCAAATCTGCGTATAGTTAGTGTTCTGAACCTCAGTAACACGCTTCGCAAGAATCGTGTCATCCGAGTCACTAACACGCAGATGAGCACCCTCACTAAACGCCGGCCCCAGATTCAGAAGCAGGCCAGCAGTAAGAGCGTTCGCCGCAGCTACCGTACCCCAAGAGCGAGTCACCGTCAGCGTGTCACCAGACACAGACGTAACCAGCATCGTTTCACCAGTCTCAGCGACCTTCGCAATGTCACCAGCCTGGAAATACGCACCAGTACCAGTGGCAACATCAACGCCAGTCTCCGAGTTATCAAGCGCCTCATTCAGAGTAGTAGACTTCGGAACAAGCTCGTCCGTCATCCACTGAATCTGCGTGGCTTCTGCCTTCTTCTTCGGAAGGCGACTCATCAGCTTAGTGAGGCTAATCTTGTTGTCTTCGAGCAGATGGATCTTGTCGCTCATATCCACAACAAGACGAGCACTCAACACATCGCTGGTATCAGCAATACCGCCAGTAACGGCCATAACGCACCAATCCCATAGTTAGAGTGTTCGAAGTAGTTGGGTTAGGTCGCGTATCCGCATCAACGGCGGGGCTATGTCGGGGTATTACATGAGCGCCAGGTATCCCACTCGGGACTGGACTTCACACACGGAAAAAGGACTCAGGAAAGCCCTTGAACAAATCTTGGACACTCGCCGTCTGAGCAAAAATCCCAGCAGCGATACGCTCAGCTTCCTGCTCAGCAGTTGTCGGCTCAGGCGTCTTACCAGGAGTGCCACCCTCAGCAGCACCACGCCGCTTATCAGCAGCATCCATCTCAACAGCAGCGGCACGCGCCTGCGCAAGCGCCTCGGCGTTCACGTCCTTAGCCGCAAGATACGCCGCACGCAGCGCACGCTTCATCACAGCCGGGGTCGGATTCGACTCAATAATGTCCTTCCACTCTGACGCAAGCTCAGCCTGCATCGCCGGAAGAAGAACCTCAAGCTCACTACGATCAATCGAATCAAGAAACTCAGTAGCCGCGCTCGCAGCGGTCTGCTCCATCTCCTGATACTGACTACGCTCCTGCAGGGGAGCGACCTCGCCACGAAGCTGCTCAACCATCTGCATC
>Ga0070749_10002759_pt1 | contig 11763 bp, 6 predicted proteins | sample VirMetDEL_Nov_18_FD_75180 | JGI IMG/M metagenome (GOLD analysis project Ga0070749, IMG submission 75180) | Aqueous microbial communities from the Delaware River and Bay under freshwater to marine salinity gradient to study organic matter... | ecosystem: Environmental > Aquatic > Marine > Coastal...
AACCTGTGTAGCAAAAGTACCAGTAGTTCCAGAAACAGTTGGTGAAGTAACTTGAGTGGCAAATGTTCCAGTTGTGCCTGAGACTGTTGGAGCTTGCAAGGTTGCAGTAAATATACCTGAAGAACCTCTATGAGCACCTGTAGAGGACATTTCACCAACAGTTAATTGGTTACCTGTTGAGGATACTGTGCCTGTAACAGATGCGTTACCTGTTACTGTTAACGTACCACCTGATAAGGTAGGGGCTTGAACAGTGGTAGTAAATACACCTGACGATCCCCTGTGGGCTCCTGTTGAGGACATATCACCAACAGCTAATTGATTACCCGTAGATGAGACCGTGCCTGTCGAAGAAAGATTTGAAAATACACCTGACGTTGCGCTTACATATCCGCTAGCATACATGCTACCGTCAGATGAAAGCATTAGGTGAGTTTGAGCAGATCCATCGAGAATCAATGGACCAGTCATTGTATCACCAGTGGTATCTACGAATTGACCGGAATCAATTCCCGGAATACCATAGTATGTGGTAGCACTAATTACGGTTGCACTAATTACTGGAGTTGTTAGTGATGCAGTGGCTCCTTCCGTTGTTGAGCTTGCGTCACGAACAGTTAAAACGTCTCCATTTGTACCATTAACGACAAGTCTCTTGTTTTCACTAGCATTCTTACCAGTTACTTTAAGAGTTGCGCTGCTTGCAATTTCTAATCTAACAGCATTAGCGTATGCTGAATCAAGGGTTGCTGGGGCCCCGCCCGCGCCTGCGCTGGCGTTAAATTCAAGGATACCTGAGGTAGGGATAATTAAAACGTTAGTCATGATGAATTCCTTATAGCTCTACAATCAACTTAGGCACATCGCATCGTTCTGCCTGTACCAAATAGTAACAATCTATCTTTATATAGTCAGTAAAACTTTCATAATCGAGATAGACTTTATTATTTTCTACCTTTTTTATGAATAACTTTTGATTAGATCCTATTGGAGTTATTTGCACGGTTATCGAATCCGGGTCAACTAACTTCCTCCAGTAATCCGGTAATTCTATTATATCGCTATTTATTAAGCGACCTCTAACATAAACACCGTTTTCCGGGCCTTCCAGACAGGCGTATCTTAATAATTTCTTTAAAGGAAAGAATGGGTGTTTAATTAAAAAGGATTTAGTTACAGCGGCTAAGTGAGCAAATACGGTTACATTACCACTAAACTCAGCCCCAGATAAGTAGGCGTAATCCCCTGCTGGTTGAAATAAACTGGAAGCTAAATGGCTTAAACCAGTGCCGTCTTCTCTAACATAGACTAACTTTCCAGCATTTGAATCATCAATAAAAAATGCATCAGTTAATTGACTAAATGCTTTTACTGGATTTGTGTTAACCCAAGAAGAACCATTATATTCTAATGATTGCCCGCTTGCTAAACTTTGAATTCTTACGTCTTGTATGTTAGACCCGAGATATATCCCGGAATAATTTATTGCTCTAACCGTAGTCGCACTTAATTGAGGCGTGTTTAACGTTCCGGTCATTGTATCGCCGGAGGTGTTGACGTAGTTGTTATTTAATTGAGCTAAGGTCCAGTGATTTTGAGTTACATTTGTATAGTGAGCACTAAACTCATTCCATCCATAAGAATCATAAGCATCTACAGTTCCATCTGATTTAACGACGAGAAAAGGGTGGTTTTCTGATGGGGTTGGAGGTAGAGCAGAAGTAAAACTAGACGGTGCGTAATATCTTAACTGTAATCCAATGTTTGTAGCAGATGTTGCTATCTTATCTGGATTTATAAAAGTGTATTCTGGTATTCCTTCAGTTGCATCTTGTAAAGAAGAGACATCTGTTTCTAATACAGTTACCTTGTTTTGAGTTACAGTTAATTGTGCTGCTAGTGCCGCAACATCTACATCGGTTATTAGCCAACCACCGTTTTCTGTGTATTGTAAAGTTTTATAAGCCTCTATTTGTTGTTTTTTCTTTACACTGGTTATATTAGCTAAATTATTTTTTATTTGAACAATTACAGTTACTGCAGTTGCATTAGGGTTGTAAACAGATAATTCTTGAATCTGCCTCTTTGTTCCAGTGGATGGAGCAGAAACCATGGTAACCGGGATTGTTCCATTAGTTTGTCCACCATAAGACCCTAAAGTAGCTCCATTATTATGATCAATCCAACTTACTGCAAATAATAATTCCTCATCCGGTGAAGCGGAATTAAGATATATTTCTAATAAGTAATTTGGTGTGGATAAAATCATGTCTAAATGTATTTATCATTCTAGAGAAGAGACCAACCTTTATGCATTATGTATTGTAAAGTTTTATCTGCTGGTATTTGTTCTTTTTTTCTTGTTATTTCTGTTGCAGAATAAAATTGGCTTATTGTTATATTGTGGCTTATTGTATCTGCATTAAAAATTGAAATTCCTTTAATTTGTCTTTGATTTGGACTTGTTGCCGGATTTAATATGGTATTAACTCCAGTAGTGCTTATTAAAAGTGATTCATTACCTGCTACTGGAATTCTTGAGGTGTGGTCTGCATAATCAATACTAACATGAAGGGAGCTTGTTACTGTTGCTTCCTCTAATGTTATTTTTAATGATTGATTAGTGTCAGATAAAAACATTTTAATTAGTTAATAAAGTTAAGTGTAACTGGGTAATAGCACCGCTTACTGTATGAATTTTTAACACAATCCAATTTTCAGTAAAAGTGGAGCCTGAATGATTATTTCCTGAAGTTGTACTATTTGTAGTTTGGCTAGAAATTATTTCAGTACCACCCTCAGGGTCTGAAGCATCTGCAGTCTCGTAAATACTCCAAGATGCGGACGTTCCTCCTACCAACACAGATTGAATTTCATTTATATTAGTAAGATCTTTTCCATAAAATAGAGGGACAACTAAGCCCGAAGTTGGGTTAAATATTGTAAATGGAAGAGGTCTTACATCGGTTGGAAGATTTTGATAAGTAGTTGCTGATACTGTTGTCGCCCTTACGGTTCCAGCAGATAATGTAAGAGGGACGTAAACTGAGCTAGCAATTTGTAAGGTTCCAGTTCCAGTTCTGGATAATGTAACATCTCCAACTTGACCTAACCTTAGTAATGCTGAATCACTGAAGAAATCGTAGGCACCCCCAGTTGTAATACTAAATTGATTAGTACCCCCAACTACAGAAGTTAATCTGTTAGTTGTGTGAATTAATCCAGTATTAGTAGAGTTAGAGAAAGCTAATCCGGGAGCGACGGAAGATCCAGAAGGAATTAATACTTGACCTGTAAACGTAGCTCCAGACAAAGTAGCATACTGAGTATGTGGGTTACCTGTTGTCAATCCAGCAAGATCATTGTGAGATCCGGGTTGATAATAACCACTAGTATCATTCCAAACCAATACTTGACCTGTAGCAGATGCAGGAGTTCTGCTTACATTGTGAAGTTCATTAATTTCATATCCATGTTGAATTGTAACTAATAAACTTCCATTGATTGCATCAGACTCTAACACTGCTCCTATCAATTCTGGGTGATTCGGAGCTTGTGCATACACATTTGTAAAAGATCCGGGGGTTGTCCCTAGATACAAGACATCTCCGGGGGAGTAAATGCTGGTATCTATATCAAAAATCTTACCCAGAAGCATCATCAACCCTTGATTATTATTAGGAATATCTTGTTTTAGAATTCCCATACCTTTATGGGTACTTGCTTCAGCCGATGCAGATGCTAATGCTACCGTTGGAAGGTTAGTCTCTACTCCGCTAACATAAACAACTTGACCCTTGTATAGAGGGCCTCCAGTCTTATTTCTGACTCTTAATGAAACTTCTTGGCCTAGCCTAAACAAACTTCCTGCTGCTGTACCTACTATGAGAGTTTTGAAAGTATCGTCCCAAGTAATTCTACCTTCAGCAGTTTCACTTTGAACATTGGTGTCAAATTGAATATAGTCTACACCACTAATGAACGAAGCACTTACTGTTGGGACATTTAAATCTCCGGTCATTGTATCGCCGGATAGATTTACATATCTTTGATCTAGAGAGGATAAATAATGGTGAATTTCTGTTCCATCTACTTGATTTATGTTACCTAAGTGTAGTTCTATTGATGATATATTCCAATTAGAAACTTCTACATCTGATAAATTAGAAGAAAGGATTAGTATGTGGTTCGCTAAATTTGGATCTTCTATATCTCCTTCCCCAACAGCTTGAGGAAACGCTACTTTAGCTCTATTCTCTTTTACAATCCATTTAGCTACCGCAGAGGACCATGCTAAAATATAATTATCAAGAGGAGTTGTAGTAATATTAGTATCAGACAAACCACTTAATGCTGAAGTTGTAGCGGAAGCAAAATTGTCTTTTAATACATTTATTAATTGAGATTCATTCCAGTGACCCGGAGTATCTGTTCCGGTTGGAGCTAAAAAACCATAAGTATGTAAATGTAATAACCCATCTACTTGTTGCACATATTTTTCAACAGTACTAGCTGCTTGGGCTGGAATATTAAACCCAATTGTTTGAACTGGTGCAGGATTACCACCACCTAGCTTAGTTACTGTTATTTCTGTGCCGTCTATACCAATAACTGGCGACTGGAAAGTTGAAGTTCCAGTTACAACAACATTCCCAGTAACATTTAAATTGTTGTTAACAGTAAGAGCACCCGTCATGGTGTCTCCGTTAACATTTACATAAGCTGCATTGGCAGCAGCGGTAGTTATATAAGTACTATTTATAGTATTTACAACAGCACTTATTTGAGCGGCACTAGTTGTAAGCTGATCAAATTCCTCAGATGAAACATAATTTGCCTCAATGGTGCCAACTCTACTGTCTATAGCAGTTAATGCTGGTAGTTCGCTTAGATTTCTCCATACTACAGTTGTAGCTGGACCATCTATTGAAAGAACTTGATTTGCTCCTCCTGCGGTTGTTACTGCTGGTGTGTTAGCTGGCGTAGAGTAGATTACTTGCCTAGGCCCAGTAAATACTGCTTTTCCTATAAAAGCTCCTGAGGCTGCGGACACCGCAGATACAGCGATCCCTGAAATACCACTAAAATACCAAAGACTAGCTTCGGTAGTACTTTGTACTGGGGGAGAAGCTCCTGCCGGGGTTTGCCAAGCAAAGCCTGTCCCGTTCCAACTTAAATAAGTTCCCGCTGCATCGGGAGCAACAATCCCGTCAGCAGTGTTGTCACCTGATTTATAATAAATTTCATTAGTTGCACCAGCGTCATCTATTTCAACGAAAGCATCTAAAGCCGTTGTTTGAGCATAACTTCCTAAGGCTGTATTTAATTCTGTAGGAGTTATAAATTCAGCATTTAATCCGTTAAATGTCCATACCGACTCAGCGTCAGGATCGCCCGTCGCATTGACGGAATAGGGAGGAATACCTGCTGCCCCACCCGGACCCCATGAGTAGACTGGCTCACCAGCATTATTTGTGGATACGTTTAAATAACCACTAGTATTGGGATTAGGTAAGGGTATACCACTAGCAGAGCCTGCATCTTCTCTAAAATATATTTGTCCAACTTCTGCATCTGATACGGCTAATCCTCCTCCTGCAACGGGGAGTCCAACCCAATCAGCAGCAGAAATAGAGGAAACTACAAGAAAGTTAGTTTCTTTGAGACCATCAGCACGACCTTCATCATCGTACCTTACAACTAAAGGATGTTGATATGGCATTGGCTATCACTTTTTGCCTCTACGACCTTTGCGTAACATCTTAAAATCATTCTTATCTAGCTCGCCATTTTTATTAACATCTATGCGATGTTGTTTTCCAATCAAACCTTCATGGCTTGATTCTTCTTGCTTTTCTTCCTCGTCTTCTTCTTCGTCCTCACCTTCTTCTTCCTCTTCTTCTTCCTCGTCTGCGTCTTCTTCGTCTTTGTGGGAATCGATGTCGATGTGGACTTCATCATCATCGCTGTCGGAATCTGCATCAGCATCAGAAGTATCAACATCAATGTTGACATCTCCATCTCCTTCGTCTTCTTCATTTTCTTCACCCATTTCATGATCTTCCATAGCCTCTTCCTCTGGAGTTTCCTCTCCGGCAAAGGCTTCATCCTCTACACCTATATCTCCTTTAAGTTGAGCAATTAGATCTTCTAATTCTTTTAGATTACCTAAAAGTTCTTCATTATCTTGTTCTGGGACTTCCTCTTCTTCACCTTCCTCGCCACCCATTCCCATTGCTTCGGCAGCGGCATCCTCTGAATCCATTGTAGGAGCGGCTACATCATCGTTATCCTCTCCTTCTGGTGCCATAGCATCTTCCTCAGGCATTTCTTCGCCCATATCAGAAGCCATGTCTTCTTCTGGCATTTCTTCTTCAGATCCTTCTGGGGCATCAATTTCTGCCCCGTATTGATCATCGTCTGTCATCTCCTCTTCACCTTCTGGTTGAAGAGCTTGAGTTAATCCCCCAATATCTTGTCCCATTAGATCCCCAGCACCACCTTTCATGTTGCCTTGGATCATTTTAAGGACTGCTCCAATCTTACCTAAATCATCTGCGACTCTGTTAAAGTCGAGATAATTCATTAAACTTGTTTCGTTGATAAATGTTTTGTATTGAGCTTGAGCGAAAACTTCATTTAAAAAATCAGCGACATCGATGGTATCAACTCCATTTTTGTCTTTAAGCATTTCTGCCATCTCACTTAATACTCTTCTAAGATTAGACTTTTTAGGAGTCATTAATGATAATGCTTCAAATATCAAAGCTTCTGTGTTTGCTAAAGTTGAGAAGGTTGGAACTTCTGTTAAGTTAGCAACGTTTATTCCATACTTCTCATTTAGTAAAGAAACCAAATAATTCTTTACTGGCTTCTTAGATTCATATATTAATGAAACAAACTTCTTAAGAACTACTTCGCTGTAATCTTGTTCTAAAACACTTAAAACTGTTCTAAAACTTTCAGTTAGTTGTTTCTTTGTTGCAAAAGCAAAGTAAGGTATTGTATGAATTGTTTGAGCTAAAGACTCATAAACCTTGTTATTGTCTTGCTCATAAATCATTGCAGCTAAATTTACAATCTCGTCTCTTGTAGACCAGATTGAATTAAAGCTCTCTTTTGATTCATTTAACTCTTTGCTTATTAACTCAGACTTAGTTAAGTGCTCGTAAAGATTTTGAGTTACTCTTCCGGGAATCTTATAGGTTGACTCATTTAAACTATCTAAATCAATCTTTGGAAGATTAAAACACTCAGAAATCGCTGATGCTAATTTTATTGCGTTCTTAACTTCGGATATCTTAGAAATTACTTTTGAGTTTGTCTTCAAGTAATTTACAAGAAGATCTTTTGTCTCTAAAACTCTCTTAAACTCTTCGGTCTCAGTGATTTTTGAGTTTTGTAATCTTTGAGACTTCTCATTAAGCTTCTTTTTGGTGACATCAAACTGTAACCTAAGTTCCCATAACTTAAGAACATCATCAAAGCTGTTCTCAGCAGTTATCAGATCATTTTCAATTACGTTAGATAAAAAGTTAGAAACTTTGTTATCAACTATTTTTGAGAACTCATCTTTGTTTTCAAATATATCAGTGCTTTCGACTTTTATATTTTGCAACAAGTGAGGTTTACTTGGATCAAAAGTTCCTTTTAGAACTTTATTACTTTCAGTAATGAAAGTCGCTTCATTGCCATCAATAGAAAATAGTTCTATATTTTCTCTTATTGATCTTCCAAGGAAATCTCCTAACTTAATTAAGTTAGCGAAGTAACGATTTCTATTTTCAAAAACATTAGTTAACATTTGTCACCTTAACCATCAATCTTATCTAGGATGTCTTTATGTTGATTTTTTAGTAATTTTATCTTTACTGGATAAAACAGCATTCATTGCTTCGATTGCTTGAGGGGAGCAACCACCCTCTTCCATTAACTTTAGAATGTCTAAAGTATTTGTTGATTCTGCAGTTGCTGTCGGAGGTATATTTTCGGCAGGCTCTTGGCCTCCTGCTTCCATTGGTCCGGGACCAGCCATACCAGCCTCAGGAGGTGGCCCTCCAGCCATAGGAGGCATTCCCATGCCGGGAGGCATACCTGTCTTAACCATCTGAACTATTGGATCTTGTGATTCCTTTTCTAAACTAGCCATTATATCTTTAATCTCATTATCACTCATTTGATAATAATTCTTATAAAGGTAATCAAGAGGGAATATACCAAGCATCTTTACAGCACCCACGACCCTAGCTTTTTGCTCGTCAATGTCTAACTGACGTTTAGCTGCCATGTCTGAAGGTTCAGGTAACTTAATTTTTACCTTATTAGTTACATAATAAGTAAATCCTCTAATTAAAAGATGTCTTTTAGCTAAAGTTTCTAGTCCTACTTCTATAGATCTTTGAATTCTAGATATGACTCTGGAGAATTTAACATCAAGTTGAGCTAAATTAGCTTTTCTTTCAGGTGCTTGGTCTTTTTCAACAAGGTAATCCTTAGGAATCTTGAGCGCAGCAAGTAATTTGTCACGGAAATACTTAACATCGTCAGTCTCTCCGAGATTTTCTGCTCCTTTTAGCGTTTCAATCTTGGTTCCGGTGCGATTTCCATTAACTGCAACGAAAAAATCTTCGTCAGCAGACATTGGATTGTATCTTGCGTTAATATTTCCTGTTCCGTAATCGTAAAACTTCTCTTTTCTGAACTTTTGTTTTTGTTTTTCTAAAAACATTTCAGCTTTTGAGGCTGGAAGCTGCCCTACGTCGAGGTAAAAGATACGTCTTTCAGGTGCGCGGCTCAATCTGTAGATCAACATAGCATCTTCCATGAGCTTAAGTGATCTATAAATCTGTCTAGCAGACGCTGCAACGCTCTTTCCGTATGGGTAATAGTAAGGATCGGAAGTATGCAGACGGAAATGAATGATTTGATTCTTGTCAAGTGGAATTACTTGACGGTTTTTCATTACATCACCCTGAACACCGAAATTATCCCAGTCTTCTCTTAATGGAATTTCTTGTAAGAAGTCTGTTGTGTGTCCATATTCATTCTCTACACGATAAATGTAGTTTGGGTTTAATATTTTTATACGTTGAATACCAGCTTTAATATTTTTTAAATCAGGAACAATTTCAATAAAACAATCGCCATACTTAACTACGTTGCGAATAATATCCCAAAGGAATCTATCAAGATTAACTGTCTCAAAAAGTTCCTTAATTTCTTCTTTAGCTAACTCATCTTCTGAAATAATCTGCCATTCAGATCCATCTAAGTGCGTTTGAGTAGAATCATCAGCATAAATATCAAATGCAGAACTGATTTCTGGATAACTATCCATATCCTCAAACTCCTTATAACGACGTTTTCTATCGTATTCGGATTGCGTTATGTTGATATGGTCATTTTTACGATAAGGCGATACTAACGACCCCATCAAAGTGTCGGGCATTACAACGGTATCACCAGCTAACGGATGTAAATTAGTTTTAGGCTTCTCAGGTGTAGGTGTTAAATTGTCTATTGTTTGATTTAACCCATCCCGTTGATATTGTTGAGCTATTGCCTCAGCACCTTTAGTGCTAAAGAACTTGGCAAAAAACTTACCAATTTGGCCTATAGGAAACCATGGGGATCCAAATGCTGGTGTTCCCGTACCGAATTCAGTATAACCTTCGTCTATCTTCCTAGTAGCCATGAGATATCTTCCTCAGCAATACCGTTAGTAGACTTCATTGGGTACTTCCTAATGTTTATTGGCAATGGCATCATATCTTTAGTATCATGTATTCTTCTTTCAATAGGGGTTGTCCCTATTAAGTTAGTTAAACAATGATTAGTTAAGGCTAATGACATTACTAAATCGTCGTTACAATTGGTATCTGCAATATATTTATTGCTCTCATCGATAATAAAAGTTAAAAGTTCATTAATAGTGCGCTCAGAATTCAGTTTAATTTTAATTGCACGGATACTTTCATCCATATTAACCAGTATTTGTCGTCTTAAAGTGTCTGTTAACTGTAATCCGACCTCTCTGGAGTCATCTAAATATAAATTCTCGTATTCTTCTTCGTCTTTAAGGAAATAAATTAAATTATGTCCTATTAAATTACGTTCTGGTAGTATCTGAGCCAAGTTATAAATTTTACCTTCTTCAGCTAAAATCTTAGCAAAATCTTTTAAAGTGGTCCTATTGCTATAAAATTCAGCTACCTGCTCTCCATTATAGGCATCAATAATATGAAATGCCGAATAATCTAAGCCCCTACCCAAAGAACAATCTGCACCTATAACATATTCATGGGAAGGATCTGGTCCTTTCCAGATTCTCATGCGATTGTTGTACTTAGTCCAATATTCTTGATTAATGTTTTCTTGTAGTTGCTTTAAGATTTCACCGTCAATAAAGGTATTACCAGTACCTAGGAACTCGCACTCATATTCTTGAAGCCATTGTTTATGATTTAAATTAGCCCTAGTGATCATTTCCCAATTATCAACATTAATCGGTGGATCTCTGTTTATCATCTGATCGTAAAGCCAGTCGTACTCAGGATGACGCTTGTATTCTGGATGATCCTTCCAGTTGATGTCTATGGCATGGAATTCACTATCGCCCTTAATAGCGTCAGTATACGTTCTATAGAACCAATTACCAATACCATTTACTGTGGATAGTGCAATCACAGAACCACCAGTAGAAATGACTGGGTAAGCTGCTGCCCAAATTGTATCAATATACTCGATAAATGCAGCTTCGTCAATAATCAAGAGTGATGCGGACAATGAACGACCTGATTGTTTAGAAGATGGTCTAGATTTAATTACTGAGTTGTTTACAAACTTAATGTTATGTTTATTAATTTCAGTTACGTTAGGTTTTAACCAAACTGGTAACTCTTCATACATAACTCTAATTCTTTCCAGCACTTCGGTAGACTCAGCATCACCTTTAGATAAAATTACCGTTGTAAAGTGAGAATTAAAAATGCAGGAATGGAGAGCAAAAGCTGCTACCGTAGTTGTGCATCCAGCCTGTCTAAACTTTCTTAATATATTAAATCTGTGACTCTTAAAGTCTGACATCAACTTTTTTTGAAAAGGATAAAGTTGAAAATTAACAAGACCTCGTACCGGATGTGTAACTTTAACGTAATTAGATGTAAAATATACAGGATCGTTTTTACATTTCAAAAATTCTTGTTTTATTTTTTGGACATCCATGCTATGATCTCTTTATATGATTCATACATTAATATGTAGTAGAAAGAATAAGCAACCTGAGTCATTAGAAAGACTTAAAAGATACTTACTTTTAAATAATCTACAATCATATTTTATAGCTTATGACGCACCTTCTATGTTTGAAGGCTATCAGCTTGGTTTTGATACCTTGAAACCTGCTGATGAAGATATTATAGTGATGTGTCATGATGACATTGAAATTATCACTGACGGTAACGATTACCCTAAATTACTAGAGGAATACCTTGCAGACCCTAAAGTTGGTTTTGTCGGAGTTGCGGGAACTACTTATCTCGATAAAGACGCTATCTGGTGGGACATGTACAGACGGCAAAAAGGATTACATAGCGGTATGGTTTTTCAGGGCGTTCGTATGCGAGATAGCTATCCTAACTGGTTTGGTCCTTGGCGTAACGTGGTTGCCCTTGATGGATGCTTTATTGCTACTAAAGTCAAAACTATGAAGAAGATTGGCTTTGCGAAGCCAAAACAGTTTCCCGGTAATTGGGATTTTTACGA
>Ga0070749_10002766_pt1 | contig 11753 bp, 19 predicted proteins | sample VirMetDEL_Nov_18_FD_75180 | JGI IMG/M metagenome (GOLD analysis project Ga0070749, IMG submission 75180) | Aqueous microbial communities from the Delaware River and Bay under freshwater to marine salinity gradient to study organic matter... | ecosystem: Environmental > Aquatic > Marine >...
GGCCCGCTGCTCTCGATCAACTGCGCGGGCGTCACGGCCAACGGGACCGCGAACCCGACCACCGGCGGCGTGCGCCCCTTCGTGAGCCGGTACGACCTGGCGGCATCGGTGGCGGCGGCCTATTCAGACCAGGAGAAGGTGGGCGGCACCTTCAGCGCGGGCGTCGTCGACGGCGCCAAGGGCATTGGCGTCGCCGGCGGCACGCCGCCGCCGATGACTGTCCTGTGGGACACATGGTTCGAGGGATCGCACGCGGAGTGGTCCGAGGCGAACATCAAGACCGTGCTGGAGTTCCTGGGGTGGACGATCCCATGGTGACGCCGTGACGCTCGAGCACATTGACGAGAACCTACTCCTCGCGAGCGGGGAGATCGGCCGCGCCACAGGGCTGCCGGAGTTCTACGCGCTCCTAATCTCGAAGCTCAACGAGTTCGCTACGGCCATCAATAGCATCTCCGTCTCATCGGGCGGGGTCGCATGGCGGAACCTGGCCGAGGAAGGGTGCGCCGTCGACGACGAAAGCGCCGCGGCGGCCAACTCAGCCGCCCTCGATGCCCTGGTCGACGACATCATCGCCGACGGAGGCGGCACTATCTACGTGCCGAGCGGGGTGTGGTACTTCGGGATCACGGCGGCGGCGGCGGTCGTCAAGCTCGACGGCGCCAACGGCGCGCCACTCGAGGCCAACCTTGTGATCCGCGGCGACGGCCCCTCATCGGTGCTGGCCTGGGGCGGAAACGCGGCGCTCGGCGCCAAAGACTTCTTCCAGTTCAACCACGGCGTGTCCCACTTCACGATCCGTGACTGCCACATCACACAGAACCGAGCGATCACCAACCCCGACGGCGCCGAGCAGCACCACCTATTCGACCTGCTCACCGCCAAGTGGGACGACAACCATCACTTCAACTTCATCGACTGCACCTTTGGCGTGGTCAAGGGCGACGCCATCCGATTCGTCGGCGGGCAGGCGATCACGGCATGCCACGCCGCCTACGCCGGCAACCAAGCGTCGGCGAGCTTCCCCGGTCCGTTCACCAACCCCACGCACGCGCAGCGGGCATGCGTCCGCTTCAACGCGAGCTGGGACGGCGGCGACGTCACGCTGACCGGCACCGATGAGGCAGGCGCCGCTCTGGTGGTCACGGTTGGCGCAGTCGCCAACGCCACGATCGTGACAGAGGAGTACTTCGCGACCATCACCGCGGCCACCAAGGGCGCCGTCGGCGTCAACGCGGCCACGGCCTCGATCGGCTACGCCTACGAAAACCGCACGCTTCGAGTGACGCGGTGCATGTTCGACGGGGACAGCTTCCTCAACGCAGATCCGGGGTATGGGTACCGCGCCTGCGTCTCGGTGCAGCGCGGGACCAAGGATCTGATTGTTGACGGGTGCACGATGCGCGGCTCCGACGATCAGCTCATCGACTACGAGCCGACGAGCAACGGCGATCTGCAGTCGCACAAGATCATCAACAACCACTTCTACAGCGACGAGGGCCTGGCGGTCACCGGCAGCGGTAACGGCGCGCGCGATCCGAACAAGCGGTACCACCTCGGATCGAACACGTTTCACGGCGGCAAGCTCAACGCGACCGACCTCGACGGCGCGGCGATCACGGACAACAAGTTCTTCATCACGATCGACACTAGCGATCCGGTCATCGGAATCACGAAGCTGTGCCGGGATACGATCATCCGCGGCAACCAGATCTGCGTCGACGACGCGCTCAGCGAGACCTACGGGATCAGTGTCAAGCGCAACTCGGCCAGCAACGACGCGCCCAACGGCCTGCTCATCGAAGGAAACATCCTGCGCGGCCCCTGGCTCACAGCGATCGAGATCGAAGACGCTGGCGCCAACTGCAAGATCATCAGCAACCACGTTAGCCACACCGGCGCGGCGGCGGCGACAGGAACCGGGATCAACTTCAACACGCCGAGCAACACGGACACCGTCTCCGGTTGGATGATCTACGGCAACACGGTCGACTCGGCCGGATCTGGGACCCTCGAGCAGGGCATCCGGGTTTCGCCGGCCGGCATGGACGTCGCCAACATCGTGATCGCAAGCAATGCGATCGAAGGGTGCTCACGCGGTGTGCGCCTCGAGGCGGCGAGCGGCGCCGGCTCGTACGTCAACCCGCCCGTGATCCAGGGCAACGCGGCAAGCGGGTGCACGACGCCGATCAGTGTCCCCAACGGAATCGTCTACTGCATCGGCGGCAACCCCGACGGGGCATGCACGCTGCGATCAAACACCAACGACCCAAACACGCTCTCTGCGCTTGATGGCATCGGCCTGGGATCTCTCTACGGCGGCGCCAATGGTGAGATGTACCTGAAGACCACCGCCGGCGCTTCGGGCTGGAAACTGGTGACGCACGCATGAGCGACGAGCCGACCAACCCAGGCCCGCGGCGAGCGAGGCTGCGCACGCCTGCCCGCGGCGTTCCAGAGAGTGAGCCGCCGTTCGACACCGTCAAAGAGGCGATCCGCGAGCTGTGGCATTTGCGCAAGGTCCCCAATCACATGATGGACTTGAGCGCGCGAATCACGCTACTCGAGGCGGCGCCAGAGGCTACAGCCGACGACCTCCGCGAGCTACGCGAGCAGCTGATCGAGCTGGTCGGCCGCGACGGCGACGGCGGCCGGCTCGCGGCGATCGAGCGTCTCGAGGATCGGGTCTCGCGCATCGAGGTGAACCTCGCCAAGGCAATCATGTGGGCGCTCGGCATGCTGCTGGCGGCCCTGTCCTCCCTCATCGCTCCACGATTCATCGGCTGAAAGGGCTTCGACCATGGCGCACAGCAAGCAGATCACCGGACAAAGCATGCTCCTCGCGCTCGCACTGGGCGCCGCTGCCTACGTTCTCCTGGTGACCATCGGCAGCGCCATCGCACAGCCAGGCGACGCCGGCGCGCTGGCCAGTGCTGCGGCCATCGGCGAGGCTCCAGCGATCTCGCCGGCCCCGCCCGCCGTTCCGTCGCCTGATGCCGACGCGGCCGCATGGGCCGCCGCGCTCATCGCGGCCATCAAGTCGGGGCAGTGGCTGGTCGCCGTCGGCCTCGTCCTGGTTGCTGGCGTCTGGGTCGCGCGCAGCGGCCTGGCGAAGCGGTGGGCATGGTTCGAAAGCAAGCCCGGTGGGCTGGCGCTTGCGCTGTTCGCGTCGATCGGTGGCGCCATTGGCACCGCGCTGGCCGCCGGGGCGCCGGTCAATGTGCCGCTCGTGCTCGGCGCTGTGGGCGCGTTCCTCGCGGCCTCTGGTGCATGGGGGCTGATCAAAGACTATCTCGAGCACAAGGGGTGGCTCGCGAAGGCCCCGGCATGATCTCCGCCGTCGTCGCGCTGTCGCTTGCCGTGTCCGCCCTCGTCGGGCTGATTGCGTGGCTCATGATCAGGGACTTCGGTTCGCTGTCGGCCTACCGCGCGCGCGACGCGGCGATGGCAGATCGAGACCTAGCGCTCGGCGCGGCTGCACGCGCCGAACTCGAGAGCGATGCGAGCAAGGCGGCCGTGTTGCGGCTGCGCTCGGCGCTCGAGGATGCCGACAAGAAACTGAGGGACCATGAAGCAAAGGCGATCGATGAGGCTAGCGGCGATGCTCTTCTCGATCTCGGCGACCGCGTGCTGTCTGGGGACGGCGCCGTCCCCAGAGCGGCCGCGCCCGCCGCCGGTGATCATCACGAGGGAGCCTGATCGATGCCAGCCGCTCTACCCTCCGGGGCCAATCTCCACGCCGTCGAGGGCGATCAGCGGCGAAGGGGTCACCCTCAGCGAGGACGACTGGCGGGCAGTGCTCCGACACATCCTCGATTGGCAGCACTACAGGAGACGGGTCGAGGCGTGTCACCTGACGATCTGGCCGCCATTGCCGCCCGCGCCGCCTGCGACATCGGCTCCGTGACGGAACTCTTCGACGAGCGAGCGGCGATCCGTGAGTACATGGGTGGCCACGATCGCGCCGACGCCGAGCGCCTCGCCCTGGCCGACGTCGCCCGCGTGCTACTGCCGCAGAGGTCGCTATGGACTGAGCAGCTATGACCCCCGCCGAGATCGTCGCCCGCGCCCTGTCGCAGGTCGGCCGGCCGATCCGCTACGAGCTTGGCGCCGGTGGGCGACGCTGGGACCTGTCGACGCCGGCGCCGAGTGGGGTGCTGGATTGCTCAGGTCTGGCAAACTGGGCACGAGGCGCGGACCGAGGGCGCTGGAACACTGACGCCATTTACGCGGACGCGAACGGCAGACAAGAGCAGTTCTGTCGGCCGCTAGATGTTCAGCCGGGTGACTTCTGCGTCTACAAGGGGCTTTTCGAAACGACTCCGGTGCTACGGCGCATCCGGCCCGGCCACATCGGGATCGTCGTCGACACTTCCGGTCTCGTCGGAACATGGGCGGCCGACGATGCCGACTGGCGCGCAATACGGGTCGTGCATTGCTCCATGGGGAATTGGAAACGCTTTGGGTTCGCTGTCGCCGAGAGCGACGGTAGCATTTGGCGGAAGCGCGGCATCGTTGTTCGCGCGCGCTGAGCGATGGCGACCCTTCGCCGCCATGTCGCGCATGTTGTCGAGGTGAGTTCCCGTGAACAGGTGTTTCGGGTTAACGCAGCGACGGTTGTCGCAGTGGTGACAAACGTGCAACCCGTCGGGGATCGGCCCATGGACGCGCTCCCATGCTGCACGATGGGCGAGCGTCCTTGGGTTGCCATCTCCGCCGAAGTAGCCGTAGCCGGCCTTCGTGAGCGGACCTGACCACTCGACGCATCCGTTCGCTGTCGGGATGGCCTTTTCGGCAAAATGCTGTTCGACTGTCTTGGTGATCATCTTCGCGTTGCACGCCTTGCTGCACCATGCTCCGCGTTGCACGGTGTTGTGCGGCATGAAGACCGTGCCGCACGTAAGGCACGCCCTGGGCGTCACGGTCCTTCTCGGGCCGACTCCGCATGTCACGCTGCAATAGCGGACGCGCGGCTTCGACGGCTTGAACATCTTGCCGCAGAACGCGCAGGGCTTGGGCCTGACCCGAGGCGCACCCATCACAGCACCACCACGTGACCGACCCCGCAGAACACGCGGCGGAATAGCCCCGCCCTGCTACCGTAGTACACGATCGCCGACGGAAACGGTGCACTCGCCGTGGCGCCGACGAAGCGGAGCCGGCCGCGCCAGAAGCACACGGCGCTGGCGGCAGGCCAGATCGACTCGTGCCATGCACGCGTATCGGTGCGCGCCGGGACGAGCGCGACGATCTCGACGCCAGCTGTAGCCTCGCTGTCACACTTGGCGAGCCAGGCGCGGCACTGGCTGTATGGAGGATTGACGTAGACGAGCCCTGAGTCGACGCCCCAGCTGATCGACAGTCCGTCGCCGGGTGGGCAGCACCACCGCTCCGCCCCGACAGGGTTGCCCGGCGCGCTGCACGGGTCGAGTGCGATCGGGGCGACCTGGCGCACGAGCTCGAGGACGGCGGGAGGGGTCTGCCAGTCGTCTCGGCCGGTGCCGGTGCGGGCGGAGGACATGAGCGCATTCACGGCCTCAGATCTCCGCAGTGCGGGCAGTAGACGGCGCCAGAGTCCCAAAGATGCCCCTCCCACTGGTGGGCACACTCCGCGCTGCGATCGCCGAGGGAGGATGGATCGACGAATCCACAGTCGGCGCCCAGGCCGCACGCGCAGCCTGCGGTGAGGCCGGCGGACTGCGCCCCTGTCTCCATGATCTCGGCCGGCGGACGATCTCGGTAGGAGCACATCAGGCAGAGGCGGCCGGCTTCGTACTCGCCAAGGTGCCAGCCGAGCAGATCGAGCACTCCGGGGCTGAACCACTCGCCGTGTGCCCGGAGGGCCTCGAAGCACCCGTGGAGCATCCGCTCGAGTCGATGGCCACGCCCCAGAGCGACGAGCTCGAGCCGGGTCGGCATCATCGCCTGAAGGCCGCGCAGCCTCTTGCCGAGGTCATCGATCGTCTGGCCGATCTTGACCATGCCTCCGGCTGAGACAATGTAGGTGAGCCCGCGCTCCCATGGCGGGTCCGGCCGGCGGCAGCAGCCTGGCATTTCGGCCAGTGCCAGCCTGGCATCCTCCGCGATGGCGCCGGGCCACCCTCGGCGGTCGGCGAGACTCAGTTCCGGCGCCGAGGAAGTCCTTTTGGAGTCCTCGGATCTGCCGTCGGTCGCGTAAGTATTTGAGGTGCCGGCTGGATTTGAACCTGCGATGGAGGTTTTGCAGACCTCTAACCCTGCGTCTATTCTACTCATCTTGCTGTTTTCCCTCGCCGCTACTGCTCGGTTGAGCACCGTCAGAAACAGCCAATCCATGGTCAGAGGAGTCCCCGAGGAGTCCCGCGACTGCCAGCATCTTCTCGATCGTGTCCCTCCGTTCCTGCGGCTCCGGCATCGAGTAGTGATCGAGCATGGCCTGGGTCGAGTGGCCGGTGATGCTCTGCATGACGCGCGCAGAGGTCAGCCGTCGGCCGATGTCCACGAAGGTCCGGCGCAACCCGTGCGCGGTGATTCGTGGCACGCCTGCCCTCTGGCAGGCCCTCTCGAGGATGACCCGCAAGGGCGAGCCGTGGTGCATGCCACCCCCCTCGGTCGGGAAGATGAGGCCAGACCGCGCCCTGTCGGCCTCGGTCAGCCAGCCCGGAGGGACCGGGACGCGGCGCCAGCTACGCGACGTCTTCGGGGTCACTTCCTGGCCCTTCCAGTTGCCGCGCCTGACGATGAGTTCCATCGATCGCCAGTCGACATCCTCCCACCGCAGCGCGGTCGCCTCGCCGATGCGCAGGCCGGTGAAGGTCAAGAGCGAGACGAGCGGGCGCCACTTGATCGGCACCTCGGCGAGAACCGCGCGCACCTGGTCGGCGCGGAGAAGGTTCGGCTTTTCATCCGGGTAGCGCGGCGCGGTCGGTTGCTTGACCCGAGCGCAGAAGTCACGCGGCGCGACACCCTCCGCTACGGCATCGCGAGCCATGACGCGCAGTAGCTTCAGCTCGTTGATGACGGAGTTGGAGTTGTCCCGCCCGCGGCGGTCCGCGATGCGCTCATCTACGTAGGCTTGCACGTCGGTCCAGTTGAGCGAGTCGAGGTAGTAGTCACCGAGGGCCGGCTTGATGTGGAGCTCGAGGCTCGTCGCGTACTTCGCTCGGACGCTCGGCTTGAGGCCCGCCTTCCTCGCCATCAGCCACAAGGTCGCGTAAGTCGACAGCCGCATCCGTTCCGGTCGCCCATTTGCTAGCTCGGCGAGCATTCGGCTTCGTGCGCTCTCGGCCTCCTGCCTTGTTGCGACCTTCGCCCGCAGGTTTCGCTTGCGCCCGGTCTTTTGGTCGAGACCCTGCACCCGCACCTCGTACAGGTTCTTTCCCGTCTTCTTGATGCTTCCTGGCATAGCGGGCCTTCCTCTCGCGGATCGCTCGCTCGATGGTTTCGCGCAGAAACAGATAGCAGCCCTTTGCGCCGCGCCCGTCTGGCTCGAGCTGCCCGCTGTAGACGAGCTGGCGGATCGCGTTGCGCGTCTTGAAGCGCATCATCTCTGCGGCCTCGTCGGTCGTGAGATAGGCATCGGCGTAGGCTGTCCTCATTGCAGCACCTCAGCAATCTCCCGCGTGGTCAGGTAGCGGGTCACGGCACCCACCCGCACCGGATCAGCGCCTCGGCCTCGGCCCAGACCTCGGCCCAGACCTCTCGTCTAGGACGGGCGCGATAGGTCGGGCGCACGCGCCAATAGGCAGCATCCGCTAGCCTGTGGACTTTGAGCGAATCGAATCCGAGATGATACGCGGCGAGTCCTATCATTGGGGGCAGGCCGTTGCTCGCCATCACCGCACAGAGCAAGGCTGCCTGTTCTCGGGTGCGCTTGTCGCTCATCGCCCTGGCTCCTTGTCGACTCCGCATCGGTCGCAGACGACCTGCCCTGGCTTCTTGTCGTCGTCGAGACTGGCGCGGTTCGCGACGATGAATCTCATGTCCATCGCGGCGTCGGGCCGCGGCTCGAATCTGATGGAGCGATTCATGGTCATTGCTCCGTCGTTCCTGCCACCGGCACCGCAGCCAGCGCCTCCGCCACCGAGTGCACGATGTAGATCGGCGACCCTCGCCACTCGTCGTGAAACTTCGCCTGCGCCGGTCTCAGTTCACCGCGCCCGCCGATCGAGTTGCGCGACTGCGCCGTGCCTGTCTTGCGCTTCTTCGGATCCTTGACCTCGACGAGGATCGTTTGCCCAGCGTAGCCGACGAGCAGATCGGGCAGGCCTGCGCCGTCGAGCTTGGCGACTGAGCAGCCGTATGCGCGGAGCACGGCGACGATCTCGGCCTCGTTGGCGTCGCGTTGCTTGGCGTATTTCACGGCAGCACCTCGATTAGGGTCCGATCGCTTCCGCCGGCGCCGGAGCCGTCGCCGTAGCCGTTGCCGTTGCCAAAGCCTTCGCCGGTTCCTTCGCCGGTTCCTTCGCCAGAGCCGTCGCCATAGCCCGAATCCGGTGCCGACGCCGATGCCCCGGAGCCGTAGCCGGTGCCGATGCCGATGACGCCGATGCCGAAGCCGGTGCCGTAGCCGTAGCCGATGCCGTCGCTCACGTCGGCACGATCGACGCGAACGCCGCGATCGCCTCGTCGGTCAGGTCGAACACGTTGACCACCCCGCTCAGCAGTGCGTTGCACGGCGCCCCGACGAGGCTCTCGCTTTTCCTCGGGCCACATGGCCCATGTGCCGCCAGCGATGTGATCCCGCCGGTCTTGCCGTACCACTGCGCGACGTGCCGGCAGTTGACGAGGCGCACCGACTCGCTCTTGAGGATCGTCGCGTCTGTCGCGTTCGTCTGGCCGATGTATAGGCCGTATGACTTGTTGCCGACGAGCACCCAGCGGCCCGCGTTGTTCTTCTTGTTCGCCGTCTTGTTCTTCATTGTCCGGTCTCCTTGCTCTCTCTTAGTCCAGCGGCGCCGCCTTTCGATGCCGTCATCGCTCGCACCATTGCGAGCCGGTCGATCGCCTTCTCGATCAGCGCGGCCAGGTCAACGTGACCGCGCGCTCGCATGTAGGCGGCGTGCTCTAGTAGTCGCTGCTCGTCGGCGGCGGTCACTTCCCCGCCTCCAGCTCGAGCACGTACTCCTCGATCCGCTCCGACTCCTCGCGCGTCGCACCGCCGCGGGCTCGGATCTCGCGCAGCGTCGTCTCCTCGGCTGACCTCTGCGTTTCGTTGCCAACCAGCGACCAGCGCAGCGCCTCGCCGATCGCCTTCTTCGTTGCCGTGCGTCTGACGGCCATGTCCGCGCACGACTGGCCGCGCTGATCGCGTAGCACCTCGTAGGCGATATTGCCGTCGAGCTTCTCGTTTCCGCGCACAGTGCGCTTGCCAAGCACCTTGCCGTTGCCGAGCGGGATCGGATGCTCGGCGGCTCGCGCGTAGATGGCGCGCTCGACTCGCGCGAGCAGGTGACGCGCCGCCTTGAGTCGCTCGTAGGCCACGCGCGCGGTGTTGTCGTCGAGCGGCATCATTAGCTCGAGATCGTCAGCCTCGGCGCCGCTGGTGAGCCGGCGCATCAAGGCGACCTTGGCCGGGCAAGCGTGCATCGCGGGGCAGTGCTGGCAGTGGCCGCCTTCGGCGACGTCGGGCACCTTGCGTGCGCGCTGGGCGGCGACGGACTCGAGTAGCGCCGGCAGCCGCACGGCGAATGCGTCCAGGTCCAGATCGTCGACGTGGTCGTGGTCGATCCAGTCGTCCGCGTAACCAATCGCCACGATCACCGTGCGGCCCGGGAACAGCTGCGACGCGCACAGGCCGGCGAACATCACCTGCTCGTGGTGTGACGGGCGACCGAGCCGAGTGTGGCCTTTCCAGTCCAGCGCCAGGACGGCCGTCGACGACGCGACGATCAGGTCCAGGGTGCCGGCGATCTCCGTTGGCGCGATCCCGCCGTAGTCGCGCTGAATCCCTACGCCGAGTTGGCGCACTTTGCCGGCGGCGACGTCGTAGGCGCATGCGACCTCGGCAGCGGCGAGACTGGCGCCAGGGATCAGATCCAGGACGCGCCGCGGAAGCGAGCTGAGCCCCTCGCTCTTGAGCTGCGCCTCGCGGATCTCGTGACGCTTGGTGCCGGCCTCGGCGTCGTCGCTGGTCGTGTTGGCGTGAGGGAGCGCAGAGGATCCTGGGCACGCGAAGAGGCGAGGGAGGGCGGAGGCGGTGATCACGGCTGCGCCTCCCTCAGCTGCGCCATGCGTGCCTTGTACCGCTCGCGAGCGGCTGCCTTGATCGGGCCGTCGAGTCGCGCCAGCTTCGGCGCCATCGCTTGCAGAGCCTCGACGGTGGCGACGTCCTCGATCGTCGCGAGCAGCTCATCGTCTGCAGCAGTCGCCGTGACCACCTCGGCGACGATCTCTGCGTCGACGGCGCCGGATGGCACACTCGCCGCCTGATCGAGTTCCTCCGGCGAGTAGATGCCGGAAAGTTCGGCAGGGAATGCGCGACGCAGCGCCCTCGATTCGGCGCACTTGGCGAGCATCACCCGCGGCATACGCGCCCACATCGCATTCGGCTTGCCATCCTTGTTGGTCTGGACATATTCCTCCATGAAAGCGTCCTCGGAGATCTCGTGCCAGACGCCGCCGACAAGCTTTTTCACGTGGGCTCGCGCTGACTCGAGCAGGCCGCGGCCGTCGTAAGAGAACGTCGTCGGCCCTCCGGGCGCGTAGCATCCAGTGCGCTCGGCGACGAGGCGGAAGCCGTCGATCGAAACCTGGATCGCCATCACCTCGGCTCGCTGCCGGCTGTCCCAGCGCTTGACGGCGAAGATCTGGCGCGCGAACGGATCAAGCCCGATGCGCTGCGCGGTGACCACGAACAGCTTCAGCTCGTCGTCGGAGGCCCCGACGCAGATCGTGCGCTTAATGAGCGCGGTCTGTTCCGCGGTGAACCGGTGTTCCGCCCTCTCGATCGCGTGGCTCACACTTTCCTCCTGGCCTTGTAGGCGGTGTGGTAGCGAAGGCGCTCGCACTCGCGGCAGTAGCGTTGCCGGTCACCTCCTCCAGTGTTCTCAGCCGTGAACCCATGGCCGCGCTTGCAATGGGTGGCGAACTTTCGAGCGTGCGAGGTAATTGGACTTCTCGCGAGGTTCACCGCTCGAGTCACCGGCTCAAGATGCGCCGGATTAACGCACGGCCTGACGCGGCACAGGTGATCGAGATCCAGGCCTCTGGGCACTTCACCGACGAGTGATTCATAGGAGCGGCGGTGGGCCCTTTTATGCCAGCGCGCCGTTCGCGGCCCGCCGCTCACCTTTCCGTAGCCGTTGACGACGGCGCCGGTCCAGATCCAGCAGCCCGTTGTTGGGCACGGCGAGACCTTCGACCAAAAATGATCCGGCAGCCGCGAGTCGCCGAAGGCGGCAATCGGGGCGCCGCCTTTTCGATCGACGGTGTGCGGGATGATCGCGAGTGCTTTGTCGGCGGTCACGGTGACGTCCTTTCGCTTGCCAGGTGCTCAGCCCTGGCGATCTGAATCGCCTCACGCTGAGATCGCGCCGCCGTCCATCCCTCGCGGAGGAGACGTCCGCGGCTCGCGACGACGTAGTGATAGAGGCTGCCGTCGCGCTCGGCGGTGATCGTGATGTCGTTGCGGTCGGCGCTGATCACGGCAGCACCTCGATTAGGGTGCGATCGCTCTTGCCGTAGCCGTAGCCGTAGCCGAAGCCGGTGCCGAAGCCGTAGTAGGTGCCGAAGCCGTTGCCGTAGCCGTAGCCGTAGCCGGTGCCGCGGCCGTA
>Ga0070749_10002770_pt1 | contig 11749 bp, 14 predicted proteins | sample VirMetDEL_Nov_18_FD_75180 | JGI IMG/M metagenome (GOLD analysis project Ga0070749, IMG submission 75180) | Aqueous microbial communities from the Delaware River and Bay under freshwater to marine salinity gradient to study organic matter... | ecosystem: Environmental > Aquatic > Marine >...
AGCTTTGACCATATCGCGCATATAATTTGCACGGTCCTGCATGAAGCGTTTAGCTTTTTGAATGCGGGATTGAAGCACTGATGAATAATAGACGGCCGCGCCGCTTGTGACGCCCAAACATATTTTAATGCATCCTGGCGACGCATTGGCGCACAAGTTACCGACGCCGGCTAAAGTATGCGGTGCCATGTAGTGGATTGCGTTTAGCCAGCCATAATCGGCGGCTTTGGCGGCTTTAGGGTTATCGATAGAAAAGATACGGTTTTTCATAGGTCACCTATCAATTCGCAAAATATTGCGGGTTGTTATCGGAATCGGAAACAATACAAAGCTTGTCTATTTCCTGAAAATCCCATAGCCAGCCATTTAGCTTTACAAACCTATCGCAAGTTAGGTCATACGCTTTGAAAGTGTCTTGCATATCAGTTTCAGGCCTGACCATAATTTCCAGATTGTATTCGGTGCAATCAGCGATGAATGGTTCGGTATAACCTTGCGCGATTGCTGTCTTGATAGAGCTTGTCATATGTCACCTATATCAGTTGGTTTCGACAATTCATCTCATAGCATAATGCATGTAATATGACAATTGCATATACGGAATCACAGGGATTCCCATTGCGCATAGCTAAAAAAATACCAAACCAAAAACACGCAAACGAACACGGCCGCCATATAGCCAAGCTTTCAGGCCTCCGAGTTTCCGATCGTTCCCTTTCTGTTCTCTTTAGCGCCGCATTGCGGATACTTTACCCGCTACCTGGCCAATAAAAACAAAGACTTGCCTTGACAGCGAGTAGCAAAACAATAATAAACCTTGATCGAGACAATATGATTGGCCACAAGCGGCCACCTGGACGACCCCTATGGGGGGAAGCGTGAGCCTCGCTTATGCGTTAGGGTTCTCAGATTTTTCTGCAAAATTCTAAGGATCAACGCTAGCCCACCCAGCAAGCCCGTACACCTCAAGTCCCCTTAAAGCGCACTCCCAGTACCCCTTAAGTCCAAACCCTAGTGTACGGGCTTCCTAGAGCCTCCTAGAGCCTACTCAGTAATCGTTGTTTTGCCAGACATCGACGATAATTTCCTTTTGGCCAATATGCGTCAATTCTCATAAAAGTGCAGTATGTGATTTGGCTAATAAAATAGATTTATTGGAAATGGCTAACCTTAATGAATCGAGATGTTGGTTTCTTGTTCTTCTTGGTAGTTCTCTTTAGCTGCCCCACGCTCCCTCATGCTCATCTCCCCGAACTCAGGTTCGAAGAAGTCACCAGCCACCTTCATGACCACTTCAGGGTCAAAAGGCTTGCACGAGAAGACATCGAGGTACATCTCGCCAGTCGCGTCCACAAAGTGAGCACAGATGTTGCTGGTCTCAATGAGCTGAGTGAGCGTAAAGCCAGCCTTGCTAGGATCGTGCTCAGCAAAGTGGACAGCCTCTGGCTCTCCGTAAGCCTTCATGTCTATTGCAGTCACCAGGGTCTTACAGAAGTCCACTATGTTATCTTTAGAAGTAATCTTTTCCTTGCTGCATCCACCCAGATCGAGAGACAGATGCCAGCCCCATACGTATGTCATGTTTACATCATCCTAGCGCTTATTCCCCTGTGGGCAGCGCCATAATTAGATTGAGAGTTAAATCGGTCGTCTAATCGCCGATCCTTACGACCTGCTGCATGGTCCATGAACTTCTGTAGTTCACGATCCAGAGCTTCAGACTTCTCTGTAGCTATCCCTCTGTCAGCATCTTGGGCCATTTGTTCAACCCAGTAGTTCACAGCGATGGCTAGAGCGTCCAATCGGTCATCATGTTTGAGAGCGCCCCTGTCGTAGGTGACTCGTGTCATCTGGTAGACAAGGGTTTTAGTAAACTTAGCGTCAGCCTCGTAAGCCTGAGCTGTCTTATAGTCATCCTCGATCACCTTCTTGTCCACGATAAGCTTATGTCTGCTTATAACTGGCTCTAGGGTGTCTATGATGCGTCTTTCCTTCTGCGTGGAGTGCTTTACCTCCTCCACCATACAAGGGTGTACCTTGCTAACCACAGGCTCAAACAGTGCCTGATACATGCCGTCACCAAAGTTAGCTTCTATGATGATGTGGTTCACCAGCTCATCTTTAGCTATCTTGGCCAGCTTCTGTAGGGTAGGCATGTCATAGCCACCTGGAAGGCCGCCAGCTTGGGTGACGAACAGGTAACCATTGAGCATTTTAACCACTGCATAGCCTGTCTCGTCCTTACCTCGTCCACTAGGGTCGATAGACATGACTGTCCCTGTGTAAGAAGCGAACGTATCGTCAGCAGAAGCTGGCATGTAGAACCTATCGCCAGCCATAGCTAGGTTAGGTAGCTCCTTTAGCTCCCTCTTGTAATCAGGAAGCCAATTGATCTTCATAGGAGCCTTCTCTTTGTCTATATCCATGACGACAAGGTCTTTGATCTTCAGCGGGAACCTGTCTTCATCAGAGAGCTGAGTGTTCAGCATGAACTGTAGGGAGAACCCTGCACGCCCATATTCAGCCTGTCTGCCTGCTAGATCGATGTCAGAGAAGCGTTCAGGGTCTGCTGTAGTCCCTTCAGGACGCTTGTCCATGAGCTTTCGTATGTAAGGAGCTAGAGCATCCCCATACTTCTCTGACTCGTCCTTAGTGGGGACTAGAGCTGGCCAAATGCGTGTCTCAAAGGTCTCTGGGAGCTTGGAGTAGATGGAGTCTTCAGTCTGAGGAGTACCCAGATAGATGATCCTAGCGTGCTCCAGTGGCTTCAAGACAGCAGAGAACTCTTTTGTACGCTCAAGGAGCTTCTCCCGCATGTCAGCAGTAGCTGCATTGTTCAGTACCTCCACGTCATCAGCAATGATCTCGTCAGCACGGGAGCCAGTTATCTGTCCGGTTATGCCAACAGACTTAACTGAAGGTGACTGGTCAGCCTTAGCTGGCCCTACGTCGAACTCTATGCGGCTATTCCGCTGCTCTTCCTTTGGTCGAAGGTGACTAAGGATGTCCATCTCCTGTATCAGGCGCATAGTGAACGTAGAGAACGCATCAGCACGCGACTTGGACGCAGAGACAACTAGGAACTTGAGCTGTGGGTTGCAGTAGAGCCTCCACAGGACGTAGGCAGCAGTAATAAATGACTTACCTACGCCCCGGAAAGCTTGAATGGCTATCTTTGTAGGGCCGTTCTGAAGGTAGTTAGCTATGTCGTACTGGATTGGGGTAGGGTCTGGTAGAGAAATGTGCTTCCAGACTAGGTAAAGGAATAGACGGAAGTCTTTCTTGAGAGGATCGTCGTTAGTTTGCATACTCCCCTTCGTCCTCAAACTTAGGCAGAGAGTCCATCAAAGCCTTCAAAGGCGACTCTTCAGTCAGGATAGCCTCAATGCCGTTGTTCTGTAGAAGCTTGATTGCAGCATTCAGCTCGGCAGGAGAAGCATCCCCAGCCTTAACACGACGCAGGAGGTCTGTAGTAACAGCCTCGTGGAGCTGACCTAACAGGTCTTCACTTGCTCTACGCCGTCCAGTATGGACTAGTTCTGTGGTTTTGTTCATTACCGTGGTCCTATCATAAACCAAGGTGCAGCTTTAGTAATCAGCGCACCTACAGTGGACGAGATGCCAGCAACTAGCATAAGGGTCTTCCAGCCACCCTTAGCTTGCATAAGGCACTCTTTGATAGCCTTGAGGTCTTCTTTGACTTCATCAAGGTCTTTTCTAGCGTGCTCTAGTTCAGTCTTAAGGATGGCGATCTGCACATCTGAATCGCTCATCGGCATACCGCCTTCCAGGCAGCATTATGCCCTTTGATCTGCTTTATGGTGTCTGGAGTGTCCTTGGAGGACCAAGTGATAGGCGCAGTAGCTGTGCAGGTAAGATCACTCCCGCTTAAAGCCATCGTCGTTGAGCAGCCCGCCACGCTGATTGTTAACATCAGCAGCGCTACGGGCATCATTAGCTTTGCGAACGGCATCTCTAGTCTCCTTGAGTGCTTGGTTCTCCAGTTTAAGCTTTGCTGCTTGCGCTACTATCCGTAATACATACCAGACAGCGACAAACACGCTTCCGGCAATGGCTGCAACCTTGCCAACGGGAGAAAACAATTTGGTTGTAATGAGTGTCCATATCACGAGGTAGCCTCCTCTTTAGATGAACGGTTAAATATAAGATAAGCAGTAACCCCAATAGTAACAGCGAGCACTATAGCTAGCGCAACGCGCCAATCGATGCCCTGGAGAGCAGCTACAGTCCCAGCACCACCTGATGCCAGACCTCCAACGATCTTCTCCTTGAAGCCATCACGCTGAGTAACCTTAAGGTCACCCTCGTCAGCTTTCGCTGAGCTATCAGGTTCCTCATGTGCAACAGGGGCAGGGTAGGGCGCTCCAGCTAGATTAAGGGAACTGGAGCGGACTTCGTTAACCCTGCGTGTCCAGCCAGCCCCAAAGGTCTTGTAGGTCTTCAGGGAGCGTAGGAAGGCCATGCGGCGATCCAAGAGGGCGTTGATGGTGTCTTTAGTGTTGCTTTGGAGAGCTGCTGTTAACGTAGCGTGACCAAGGTGACCGTCTACGGTGACGCCAAGTACACGTTGGAGGTCTTTGGTAGCCCTGCTCGGACCTGAGTTAACTGCGTAGTCAAACAGTGCATAATCGAGACCAGAGGGGAGGTCATCGCAATGGATAGGGTTCCAATACTGTGATCTGTAGATGTCTCTGAGTTCTGCTTGTTCAATAGAACGGACGGAGCGTTGGGGAAGTCCTCGACGAGAGCGGTAGCCATTGTATACCCGCTGGGTGACGCCACGCATGGTGGCTCCACCTGGGTCAGCAGGATGATTTGACCATCCGCCCTCGTGTTTAAGGACCAATTCCAACGAAGTGTTGAAATTAGTTTGCATTAAATATCCATGAAGTATGTTATTTAGGAACTGTTTTAAGCTCGTATAATAGTTTTTGTTTAAACTATAGTCTGACCATTGATAGATGATACAAGGTCAACATTTGTTGATGGAAAAGCTCTTCCGTCTCCCCACAAAACTCTCACAGCACCTTCACCACCGTATCCTGAATAATTGGTTGGCGCGTTAGGCTGTCCAAATGAGCCTACTTCAACAGTAATGGCGCTGCCGGGGGTGACGGGAATGTTGTTTTTCCATCCAAGACCACCGCCGCCACCGCCTATTGAATAAGTACCGCATCCGCCGCCGCCGTAAAGACCTCCGTTAGACTGAAGTCTGGTAACAGCAGGGTATAAAGGGTTGTAATTGCCTGCATCTGTTCCTCCAGAGCCTCCTCGTCCTGCCCAGTTATATACGGGGGTACCGGAACCAGCACCGCTTGCACCTTGGCCGTAGATACCTACGCCACCACCGCCGTACCACGCTCCTCCGCCGCCGCCTCCTCCAGAACCCGGCTGTGAAGCTATGATGCCGTTACCGTACCCATCAGATTTACCGGCATCACCCCCATTACCTGTGTAGCCTCCGGCTCCTCCTCCGCTATAAAATCCGTTTGTAGGAGTACTGTCTGGTATTCTGGAATTACCTCCATATCCACCTCCATCTCCAACAAAACCTCCACCATATCCCCAGTTATTTCCTGACTGATCGAGCTGATCTGGGCTACCACTCCACGTAGCATTGCCTCTTACGCCTCCGAAACCGGCAACGGTGGAAGTATTTATAAAATATGAAGTGCCACCACTAGAAACATTGTACAACGGTTGGCCATCACGAAATCCACCGCCGCCACCTCCTATGCACACGACACAAACAGATTTAACGCCTTGGGGAACGACCCACGAATGTGTGCCTATTGTTGTGAATAAAACCTCGGCTGGATCTGCAATGAACCCTTTTCCATACCCGATAAAAAATGTGTGAGGTAAACTCATCGCTTGCCTTCTTTCTTATATCCAAAACACTACAGCTAGAGCTGGCCCGCCATTGTTTGTTACGGAACCTCCTTGCCCAGCAACTAAATTGAGTAATGCTGAAGCAATATACGTAGAAGCAAGAGATTTAACAGATGAGCCGTTAGTTGGTACTATAAGGCTTCCGTAATTGTAATGAGAATCTACGGAACCGTGATTGCCTCTTCCGCGTACTTGACCGCCATTCTGTCTAGATTTTAACATGTCTGAGCTATAGGAAGAAAAACCGTTAAATCCATCATTCTGTACTGCGCCGCTATCAAAGTCTGGTGACCCTCTACCACCTCGAACAATAGTCCAATTATTTATATATCCACTATGATTACCAACAGAAGCATGTTCACTTATCCACACGACAGAATCTGTGGCAGAGTTACCACCATAAGTAGCTTGTGTATAAGTATTGCTAGCGACAGAATTGGGATATGCACTCTTTAGATAAGGAGTAGCTGTGTTGTTTTTAGAGTTGTGAGCGCCTGCCCCATAGGTCTGCGATCTATTTCCGCCAGAAATATGAAAATAGTTATTAAGATTTATACCCAAATTATTTATGTCATTTTCCGTAAGCGTAAGAGCAAAAGCGTCACCGTCGTTTGAAGGTGTAGCTCCATCTCCGTCATCTAGTGGACCATATGCCCCTGCTGCCTGAACTGCTATTACTAATTTGGATTTATTAGGGGGTAATTCGCCTACCTTAAATGCTAGATGAAAACCGCCTCCATAAGTACCGTTCAAGCTGCTTGTTTGGTCTGATAGGGTACCCACAAAGGCAAAAGGATTAATAGAGTTACTATATAAGTTTTGTACTGCATAAGTTGTGCTTCCAGTTAGACTACCAGAGTACGTTGAAGTGCTCTGTGACGAAATTACTCCATCACGATCTACATATTCGTAGAAATATTCAACCGTTGGTTTCAGCCCGCCAGCTCCACCTATAAAAAATGTGTGAGGTAAACTCATAGCTTACCTCCTTACACTGTATACCCAGAAGCGTTAGCAAATATTGTTGTTCCGTCTAAGCAAGTCATTGAAACAACCCAATAACGGTAATCTGTCCATGTAGGTTCTGTTGCGTCAGGCCATTTGATATCGGTACTCCAAGTAGGAGCATAACCTGCGGCAGCTCTATCCAAAACAACCATTGATGTTTTACCAGCAGCAATGTTAATTCCAGAGAAAGCTGTAGCTGCTGTCATGACAACATGGTTCATTGGTACGTTCATATCCAACGTTTGCGTAGATGATGCTGATGTAGATGTCACAACAGGATGAAGCTGTTTATATGAGCCAATAATAGGTTTGTTAATGTCAAACGAATCAGTAGCATCGGTGTAAAGAATTGAAGCGTTTGCGCCATCAATTTCAATACCCGAACCATCAGCTTCCGCTGAAGTAGAAGCACCAGCAGTAAGCGTGATATTCTTATCAGCTACTTCTAAGATTGTTGAGTTAACGGTAGTTGTTGTACCATCAACTTGTAGGTTTCCTGCTATAACAACTGTTCCAGTATTGTCGCCTACTGCTGCCGGATCGATTGTAAAGGTAGAAGGTCCGGCCAAATATCCAGTTACAGTAATGTTTCCAGAAGCGTTGACATCATTTGCAGAAAGAACACCAGTTGATGAGAGGTCTGTAGCGGTTACAGCACCAGTAAATGTAGCTCCTGAAAGCGAGGCGTAATTTGATCCTGCATTCTGGAGGATAGAAACTTGGTTTGCCCCTTCAGCTTGTATAAGACCTACCTGTATTGTTCCTTGAGAAGTAATAACACTTACTTGTGTCGCTCCCTCTAACGTTAAATCAGAGATAGTTATGTTGCCTATCGTGCTTTCGATTGCTTTACCAAGAAGCAACATATCTTTGTAATTTGTTACAGTATCAAGACCGTCTTGAAGTGTAGTTTCAAATGTAGTAAAATCTAATGCCATGTTATAATCCTGCTAATGCTAAAGTTTCCACATCATCCAGTAGAGTATCAACTGCACCTTGAGTGTAGTAGCTGGTATCGTGGTTGTGATTGATGTCTGACTTTCCAGCCAGCAGTGTGTCTACTTCTGTTTCAGTGTAGTAAACAGTGTCGTGGTTGTGGGCCGCAGCAGCAAAGTCAGTCAGAGCATAGCCGCTGTCCTTGATGTACTTGCCGGTAGAACCATCGAACAGAGTGATGTTGGCATCAGTCGCACTGGAAGGACCGAGAACGTCACCGGAGCCAGACCCCGCTGCGCCTTGCTCGCCCTGCGGTCCTACTACGTACCCAGCGTTAACAGTGCTGTTATCAGAAAGTGTAATGATAAGTTCACCATTACCGTTAACAGTAGCGCTGCTGATGTTTAAGCCAGGATCGCCGGTATTCCCGGTCTCGCCCTGAATGCCTTGGACACCCTGATCACCTTGATCACCTTTAGGCCCGACAACGTTCCCAGCATTGATTACTGTGTCGTCGGTAAGGGTGATCTGAAGGTATCCATTATTGTCTACAGCGGCTGTATCTATGGTTACTCCAGGCTCGCCTTGGATTCCCTGGCTTCCGGTCTCACCCTGGATTCCCTGCTCGCCTTGCGGACCGGTAGGCCCAGTAGGGCCGACGATATTGCCATCGTAGGCGAACGTACCGTTGCCCTGATACACAAGAGCCTTCCCAACGTTAGCAGAAGATGGCTCAGGCATACCTTTAATCTGTGTGAGGCGTACCTCAGTTACCATTCTGTCCTCCCTTCGGGTAGGTCTCCTTCACAAGATCAATAGCGACAATCCAATCCATCACTTCTGGTGGAAGGGTTATGCCTTGGTCCTTGAGAGACTTTGTGAGCTTATAGATCGCATCGATCTGATCGGTGACTGTGGGGTACGCCTGTGAACGACGCACCCTGTAGTCGGAGGTGTGACTTATCTTCATACAGTTACCTCCTTGTCTTTGTATTGAACTGATGTGATCTTGATTGTGTATGGGCCAACTAGGTTGGCATCGAGTTCGATTACGCCATCTGTAATGTCGTATTCAGTTCCCTCGATCCTTGCTTTGCAGGGGATGGGGAGGTTGGATACTGTGTTACCGTTGATGCTTGGTGTGAACTCTTGTTTAGCTACAGGCTTCCCAAGTGAGATGTAGTAATCTGATGGGTAGAATGTGCCTTCGACGTACTTGTCGCCCCACTGTGGGTTGATGGCTATGTCTTCAGGTGAAGAGGATACGTTGTACGTAATCCGGCCATCGCTTTCGTAGAATGTAAAAGCTGGCATTATCGCATTGCTCCTATAACACTTAAAGACGTATTGCCTATTACCACTGAGCTTGTAGCTCCCTTCCAGCGGACGTAGACTGTGTGAGTTCCTGCTGACAGAGTTGATCCACCAGACAGCGAAGGGGAGTTTGAAGGATAACCACCACCATTAGACACGCCTGAGATGACCGATCCATTGAGGTACATTTCAAGAGTAGTGTCTGGGATCGAGCCGCTGTACGCTTGGTTGCTTCCAAAGATGAAGAAGCATTTCGCTTGGTACGGTAGAGTGAACGTAATGGTTCCTACAGTTCGCCAAGAGTTAGTGCCTGAGTACGCATTCTGGTCGAATACGTTGCGTGGAATAACGATTGCTTCACCCTGCACTTTCAGGGTAGTGACGTTGGCATCGTAAATCTTTGCTGTCGTAATAGCAGCATCAGCTATGTAGCCAGACCCAAGCAGGAAGTTGTTAGCTGATAGGTGAGAGGTTGTTATTGTTCCACTCTGGATTTGAGAGGCACCAATTGCACCCGCTGCCACCTTGCCGACCACCACAGAGTTTGCTTGGAGCTTGTCTGAGGTTATAGCATCTGTTGCTATTTTAAGAGCGGTTACACTCAAGCTAGCAATTTTCTCTGACGTGATCGAAGAAGCCGCAAGCTTGTCTGTTGAAATCGCCCCTGTAGCTATTTCTGTTGCGCTGATAGCCCCCGCCTGGATGACCCCTGCGGCAATAGAGTTAGCAGTGAGCAGACTGCCGTCTACTGATCCTGTGAGGTCACCACCGGCAACCGCAGAAGTCCAAGCAGCACCTTCATAGCGATACAGCTTGTTGTCTGTAGTCAGATAGGCCATACGGCCTTCAAAGTTGCTGGTTGATGGTAGGCTGGCTACGATCTCTACCGGGGTAATCCCCTGAGCAAACTTTGCTGTAGTGATAGAGCCGTCAGCAACCGTAGCTGATGTGTCGTTTGTCAGAACAATGGCAACCCACTGGCTTCCAGCAGCATCCCACTCATAGAGTTTTTCATCGGTGGACAGGTAGACTACCTGACCTGCTGTTCCAGACGCCGGGAGCGAAGAGACAACAGTAATTGCATCTGGGGCATCAGGAGTGAACTCTTGGAATATATCAAGCCAAGTGCTTGTGTCAGCGTCCCAGATATAAAGCTTCCCATCGGTGCTGTTATAAATAGTTTCGCCATCTACTGTACCAGACGCAGGGTTTTGGGTGACTACTTCGACAAAAGCTGACGAAGGGCTTGATCCTCCGCCACCTCCAGATACAGAGTTGTTAACCCACTTGGTGCCGTCATAGACAAGGCTCTCATTGAGCTGTGGGTTAGTTATAGCAACGTCAGCGAGGTCGTTCAGTTCCCCATTGGTAACTACGACACCGCTTGTGTTGCCATCATAGAACCTGATAAACGTAAGGTTAGCGTTGTCACCTGTCTTAGGAGCGTTAGCAAAGGTTATCTCTGCCTGATCCTCAGAGTTGACAGCAACTGAAAAGTCCACTGTGTTTTCTAAGAGGACCCCGTTCAGCGAGACTACCCATAGGCCAGCAGAGTTTATTATGTCGCCAAGGTTGATGCCTCCACTGTCAAGACGGAAGGTAGTTGTAGAGTCATTGAATAGGCTATCAAAGCTACTGATGGTGTACGAGCGTCCGTAGACTGTGCCAGTACGGTCGTAGGTTTCTTGAATAGCGTACAGGAGCTGGTTCACTGTAGCATTGATGTTACCGGCAGTGAACGCAGAGCCGTTGCTATAGACAACCTGTGGGCTATCTACAGCAGTCTTTCGCTCAACGTATATGAAGTCGTCGGATTCCAGAGCATCAGTCAACCGAATAAGCGAGGGGTTTACAAAAGTGAATGAGACAGGACCATTCTTGCGTGTGACAATAACGTCTTCCTGTCTCAGATAGGGGAAAGGAACGGAGAAGTCAGTGGTGCTGCCATCCCCGCTATAAGTTGTAAATGTGTTGTAAGACATTATTTTCCTTTTAACGAATAGGTGCAGTAACTGGTAAGTCAGTAATCAATTTCATTTTTTGCTGCATGGTATTCAGGATTCCATCGTGAACTCTTTGGTCACCATCGAGAGCTTGTCTGACGGCCTCCTTCCAAACGCTGTTCATTTGCTTACTGTAGATTTCATCCCTGTAGTTAATGCCCTTACTCAAATCTGGTCGCCCTTTAGGAGACACAGGCCGACCTTCAGTCTGCTTTAGCGTGTAATACGCTTGCTCAGGCCACATCCTGTGGAAGTTCTCCATAGCTTTGTTGTATATTGTTGATTGACCGTCTCTCGTGGGCATTGCACGCAGATCAGTCACACCTCGAGCTTGTAATCCAAACAGGCCTTCTGGCTTAGGTGACGGTACGAATACTTTCCCTGACACGTAGGACATGGAAGCTATCTCTCTGAGAGAGTATGTATCCCTCTCATTCAAGCCTTTACGATCCGTATTGGTCACATCAAAGCCCATGAACCCAAGGAAGCCTTGAGTGATGTTCTTTCGCTTAAAACCAAGCGCATCGTACTGATGGGTGATCTTGTCGCTAGCTGGGTTGATTATCTGCCCGAAT
>Ga0070749_10002774_pt1 | contig 11736 bp, 12 predicted proteins | sample VirMetDEL_Nov_18_FD_75180 | JGI IMG/M metagenome (GOLD analysis project Ga0070749, IMG submission 75180) | Aqueous microbial communities from the Delaware River and Bay under freshwater to marine salinity gradient to study organic matter... | ecosystem: Environmental > Aquatic > Marine >...
AATATTCGTCGTGTTAGTTCCGATTGCTGACGTGTTATTACTGATATTCGTTGTATTTGTTCCGATATTCGTCGTGTTTGTAGAAATATTTGATGTATTAGTTCCGATATCGGCAGGGTCTATTGTATTTATTGTATTACAAACTAAATCGCCTTCACCGTCAATACTGGCGTTTGTTGTTCCTGCTAAATTTTTTAATTCTAATAAGTTATCAACATCGGCCGTTCCGCTTCCTGCTTGAATTGTCAGAGCACCGTTTGTCGAATTTGTTAATATTTCGGTACTAGTTGAATTATCATAAGCAGTCTGAAGGGTTGAAACACCGCCGACAATCCCGCTACCTGAGAATTTACCAGCCGCCAAAAATACAGCATCCGCCGCAATTGATAAATTTGTCGCACCACCTCGAACCGCCAAATAACCAATAAGAATACCATTTTTTAAACTTGGCTCGGGCTGATATCCTTCTGTATCAATGGCGGCAATTGCTTCGGCTGATGTGTTATATGAAAATTGTGGCGCTTGTAATTTAAGAGCGTTTGATGTAAATGAATAAATACGATTAACTCCCCATTTATTTGCTCCGTATGTTGGTCCAGTCCATGGTACTGTAGGCTGAGGATATGCCCCGCCGTTATCTAACATATTAGGAACTATATCCGTTAATGTTAATTCTGATGATGAGCCGTCCTGGAAACGATATTGAAACGTTCCGCCACTGGCTGTATCTATCGCTGCTAGCGTAGTCATATGGGGATTTTTTGGATCGTTAATAAAATTTGAACCGAATGCGAAAACTTCGCCACCCGATTTTGTTATTTTCAGATTTGCGCCTGATGATGAAGGAACATTTCCAGATGTATTTAAGAAGCCAATTGCCATAGCAAGATCCCTGGTTTGATTAGATGGGCCCGATACTGTTGCTTGTTGATTATTTACAGTGTTAAGATTTGTTCCGTTAGTATGGACCAGCACTCCTAGATAAATATTATCCCGGATTTCGTCATTAGTTGGCTCGGTTGCTTGTGTAAATGATGTGCCAGACGAGTTAATAAAAACATATGTTAGGATGCCGGAGTATGGAGATGTTGGTGTTTGGGCCGTTAAACCTAACCAACTGACGTTCTTTGTCGATCCATTTGAAATAACACCAGTGCCGGATGCTATGTCAAATTTTGTATCATCTGCATTAATGCTAAGTTCGCCACCGGTTAAAACACCAGTTGAAGTATTATCAGTTAAACGGGTTTCTAAATTGGTGACATCTGCTATCGCAATGTTTCCAGCTACTAATTTTTTTGAACTATTTGCCAGAATCGGTTTATTTGTTGTCGTCAAATCCTGTATTTTTATAGAATTGATATTTAAATTGCCGGTTCCATCGCTTAAGCTGTCTAGATTCAAAGATGAATATGTTGAGAGGAACGCTGCCATTATGATATATGTTATTCAAAAAAAATATTAGTGAATTAAATCAACGACCCGCCGTGAAGTCCGTGTTTTTCGACCGATAAAAGCCAGGATAGAGATATAGGGCCGCAAACTTGACTTGTAACATATTGATCTGGCTCTCTGTTAATATCTATTATGGTAATGTTATTATCTCTGGCCTTCTTATAAAATATCGGCATTATTTCATTTGTGGGTCGTGCAAAGCTATCATAAACATATATTGTCTTTCCTTTCTTATAAAGAGCGACCCAATGAGTTCCGGGTTCTCCACTAAAGTCTGTATTGGCGATGCCGTAGTACGACTCGGGCTCTAGGGGTATTAGATCTTGAGAATAGACACCGATAAATTTATCGCCAATTAATTCTTTCCCAATTCTATGTATCGTATCGTCATATAGTGCGTTATTTCCGTACTGTGCTATTATCTTGGCTTTGACGTCGTTGAAGAAATTTTTCACACCGCGTTCGGTGGGTCTGTCTCTGAATTTTCGTGATGAGCCTCCAAACATTCTATATTATTAGAGGCATTAATTTTTTCTAAATTCTTTTGATGTTTTTTTGATTTTTGGTGACGTGTTAATGCGTATTTTCCAGCGAATTTTTGATCACAAACATCACAATAATAATTCGTACAGTCTTTGCAACGTTCCTTTCGTTCGCCGTGTTCACATATTCCATTTCCATCACATTCTTTACATTCGTATCTTCGTTTATTATGTTTGCATATCGAACCTCCTTTACATTCCTTACAACGTTCTTTTCGCTTTTTATGTTCACATATTCCATTTCCATCACACTCTTTACAACGTGTTCTTAATTTATTATGTTTGCATATCCCTGACCCGTTACATTCCTTACACACATAATGCGTTTTACCATGAGGACAATCATCAATTGCTCTTTGTTTATTTAATGATGGTTTTAATTCATCGATAAAATATTGTTCTCTTGCGCATAATTCATTTTTTGAAGTACAGCTAAAATTTTCAATTAAAATGATTCTGACATTATTCCAGCCGATATTATTTAAATGTTGATAAACAAAACTCCTACACCCTCTTAATGCTGTGTTTTTATGCTGCCCCTTCCGGACGTGCAACGGGTTACAAGTAGATCCGATATAAATTTGATCATCCACATCATTAACCAATTTGTAAATTTTTCCGTTCTCGTATTTGACCATTGCTCGTATTATATTGTATTATATTATTTCTTTTAATATGAAATATGTGGCAAAAAATATTTATCATGTCATCGTTTATATGTGTATTTAGCGTCTCCCATAGGTATAACGACCTCCGCGCTTATATCCTGATCCCGTTGGCATAAGTGCCCCTCCTGCGGGCTTAAGAGAAGATCCGACCATTCTAACGCGTTTCTTTCTTCCGTAACCCATCTGAGCTGCGAGATTTCCGATTTTCCCAATTTCAGAGGCGTAACTATATGGAGTAGTTGAATAAGCCTTTGCAGCAGTTGAAATAAGTTTATGTTTCTTAATAAAGCTGTGAGCTTTGCTTAGATAGTCCCACAGAGCCCCACGGCCCCGCATCGCTCGGCGACTTTTTTTCTTGTACAATGTACGTTTTGGCATTGCTTTGTTTATATTAAAGTTCATAAATTAATGAGTAATAATTATTAAAATAATTCAAATTTTAGAGTCAAAAAATTTTAGGATTTTAAATTATATTTAGAGGCTTAGATATTAAGAGATCTCACGGCTGTTATTAAACCATCTTCTGTGCTAACCTCTACCTCACGGCGATAGAAGGCAACCAGATAAATATTAGTCGATGCGCTAAAATTCGCTGTTGATGCAGTCACGGATAATTGAACTTGGGTTGATCGATCTTCAGCATCGCGGGCAAACGAATGATAAACCATCTGTCCGGATGCGAGCCAGTCGTGCATTGTTTCGCCGCCCATATCACCCATTAAGCCGCATTCAGTGAAAGTATCGTGGTATCTCTGTTGTAGCGTAAGGGTACCAACCTGTGCGGGATAAACCCCACTGTCTGTCAATTCTCCTGCCCATCTTGTTTGCGGCTTAGTTACATTGGCATACGTCAACTGATAGCTAGTAATTGTATTTTGTTCGCTGCTAGCGGTTGTAAATCGTGTAATAGGCCACAGGGTATTATTACCTGCCAGATTTGTTTGAACAAAGAAACCTAAGCCGACCGTACTAGGTGGAACGGTAAATTGAAAGGATTGTGGACCGCCTACATAATTTTGACTTTGGGCCTGGCATTCAATCAATGACATTGATGTAATGGGCTTTTCAATAGTTGCTTTATAAGTAGCGATGTACAATTTAACATCATTAACCAAAAGTTCAAATTGACTTGCTCCGGTTCCGACTGTGTAAGAGCTCAAAGACTCAATAGCGGCTAAACGATAATCGCTGTTAGGGTTTAGAGAAATACGATAATCACCTGAGCCAAGAACATCGGGGTAATTAAAGATTCCCAAAGGAGGACGCCAGATAAGCATAATCCGATTATTAGCCCTGGTAGGATCTGCGACATTAGCACGAACAAAACTAAATGTTCCGGTTGCTTGAACTTGCCCGATGCTTGCGAGTTCTGTGTTTTCGTGACGAACAGTACAGGCCAAAGCCCCGCCGATGGCCTCGACTTCAAGCTGCATACCAGCAACACGCAAAATGTCACCGACCACGAGCTGTGTAAAATCAGTATTAACACCGGTTACAGCACCAACGGCAGAAACAGCAACAGTAGCTTCCCCAACGGCACCCGTATCAACGCGGATTTCTTCATATGTTTGAGGGTCCCAATCACCGTCGTAAGCGGTCATACGCTGGCGATCTTCGAAGCTGGAGTCAAGCATTTCAAAGGATTTGCCAAACGATTCACGATATGCGTGAGTCTTGGAGAGCCGCTTTTTCATAATCCCGACCTGTGGTAGAAAATTGACGATGCTGCTCACGTCTTGGCCACCCATACGCCAATAAGCATTGTTATAAAGAGCCGATGCGGCGTCTTGAGCCAATGCGATATTATCCTTCATCAGAGGTTGTCTATTATTATAATTCAAAGTGACATCGATAGCAAAATAACATTGCTCAGGAATAATCACATTTGGGCGACCAAGAGAAAATACAAAATCTTGATTACCTGCCGCGAAAGTTGAAGCAGAGCCGCTAGTATCTTTGACACTGCGTTGGCATGTTATCTCAGATAATTGACCTTGAGGTAAAACGGTCGTTGTCATGTTTAATATATATATAAAATTATAACTAAAAGCAACAAAAAAAATAATTAAATACCTGGGGGATTATATGTCTAGCATCGGTACTTTTTTATCGGTAACTAAAATCTTTTCTCTGAATGTAAGTAATACCGACCAATCCTCGTTTTGTGAGAGAGCGACACCACTATCGTCGGCAATTTGAACGTAAAAATTTTGTAGTGTTTTACCTCGATATTGATTAATTACAGATTTACTCGGGTTAAACGGCGTGTAATTGACTATGCTGCCAACACCCGCACTTATTGGAATGCTGGCGATCAGATTACGCCCGATATTATTAATCTGGATGCCTTCACTGACAATATTAGACAAAATGTTAAAATTATTTGTGTTGTTAAAAGCGGCAATTGTGTCGCCCGACTCGCTATAAACGGCCGCTACGGGAGCGAGTGGTGACAGGCGCGAATTAAAACCCACGACCTCACGGCAACTGTTCGCTACCGTGAAATTAGCTTGTACATTGGCATCAAAAGTTAATACCGCTCTTTGTGTTGATAGATTGCCGGCCATCGTTATTGTGGTGCTAGGATTGCCGGCATTAACAATCTGTCGGACTATTTCATCATTAAGAGTCTCAATAGAATAAAGACCATCTGGTATTGTCAAAGTTGGTTGCCCCACCGTCGCGATTGAGTACCCGAATTGATTGTTTCCGAGTGCGGCACTTATATTGTAACTTGTGTTATAAATGCTAGCTTGCTCCACTTCAAGCGTAGTATAAACAGACGATGACGAAAATTGTACGGGTCTATCTAAATTGACTGTCAAGCGCGAATTATCAGACGACAAAGTAACATTATTACCAAGATTGCCGGAAGCTGACGAAATATAAAACGAAAATTCTTTATCAACTAAAACAGACATTTTTTTATTTGAGTATATATATTATAATAATGTTTTCATCACGAGCAAAAATAAATATATTCGGTGGTTCAACGCGTGTTATACAAGATGAATTAAAAAGCAATAACCCCGAACCGCAAGTCAAGAAGGACCCGGAAGCCACGGAACTGATTCAGCCACCCTGCCAGGACGAGGAAAAAGATGAACCAAAATATTTACCTGGTGAAAAGCTTTTATTGAAAATTAACAAAAAGCAACGCAAAGATAAGAGGGGTGGTCAGAAAAAGAAAGAATCTTCATTTAATAAAAATCTGGAGTCGTTGTTAGATCAAGTTGGATTATGAATTAATTAAAATTTATTTTTTTTCCCATTAAATATATTGATAAAATAAAATCATGCCTAATAAAATTACAAAACAAATGGAGCACGTCGATGAGGATGCTCACGATCTAACTGATGGGCCGCTTCCTGCTCTACCTGTCGTTGTTGAAGGTGCTGGCGATATGCCGGTAGAAAAGAAAAAGAAAAAGAAACAAAAAGGCGGATTTATTTTTACCACGGCTATGATAATTAGCGGACTTATCGCAGGAGCCGAAGCGATGGCAACAGGAGCCGCCACAGCTGTGGGCGCCTATGCTGTAAATAAAGCTATAGAGTCAGCCGAAGATAAAGAAAAGAGCATCAAGATTGCCAACGCAACTAAAGCCAAATTTAATAAAGCATTACGTGGTGGCAATGCTAAACTCGCTGCCAAGCTAGCAAAAATTAAAATCACTAAAAAGGATATTTTGAGCCATCCTGAATTGAAAGCCAAAATCGAAGAGGCCGTCGAAAAACTCAAGGCGAATCCAACTAAAAAGGCAATTATGGACTTTGCGAAATCAACACACGGCGATATCCAAAATATTATTAAAGACAAAGCCGAAAAGATTACCAAAGGTCAGATTACTAAAATGAAGGGCGGAAGTAAAACCAAATTTATGAAAGACGTTACTGATGCTCTTGTAAGTAAATTACCAGCCAAAGAAAGCAAGCCCAAAGAACCCAAGCAAACTGGTGGGAGTTGCGAAAAAAAAATAAACCCTTGGTTGGCTCATGTTAAGAGCTTTAGATGTGATCATCCTCAAATGAGTTATAAAGATGTTTTGAAGAATGCCAAAGCAACATACAAGAAGGAATAAATTTAGTCTTCTTCATTTTTTTCGCTTTCGTAACCCCATGAGGCATTTTCGATCATAAACTCGCATATTAAATCTTCGATCTCGCCATATTTAGTGTAAGGAATACGAAGTAATTTATAATTATTATCCTCGCAAAATTTATTTTTTAACGCATCGTGTATTTGACATCGCTCAAAGTTTTCTTGCGCTCGTTCTTTAGATATCCCGCCAAAACGTTGTGGTTCAAAATGCTGCCTTCCATCATATTCAATAAATAATTTTGTTTCATCCGTATTAATTATGAAATCCCAGCGCAAATAACAATTTTTATCGCCTTTTAATTCAAATGTTGAATCGTGTTGATATTCTATTTTCATTTTTGATAAGACTTCTTTAATTCTAAATTCGCCAGAGCTACAATTATCTACACCGGTGCATATTTTCATATGTCTTCGTAAATAACTATTAGATGTGCATCTATAATTACATTCAGAACATCCAAAATCTTTCAATTTTGAATGCACGTTTTTAATATGTCGTCGTAATGTAGTATTAAACGAGAATTTTGCGTTACATTCTTCGCAAATAACATCTTTAATTCTTTCATGTATTAATTTAATATGTTGTTTTAAATTACCTTTTTCTGAGCATTTATAATCACATTCAGGACATGCAAAATCTTTAATCCCGTTGTGTATGGTTTTTATATGTTTTTGTAATGCGCCATTTGATGAATATTCGGCATTACACTGGTCACATTTAATTTTTTTTCCATCATGGATGTTCTTAATATGATTATATAACGCGCCATTTGATGAATATTCGGCATTACACTGGTCACATTTAATTTTTTTTCCATTATGAATATGCTCAATATGATTTTTTAAACTCCCTTGTGTTGAAAAATCTTTATTACATTGACCACACACAAAATCGCATAAATTTTCATGAACAGTCTTAATATGCGTATCTAAAATCCATTTACTTGTAAATTTATTCCCACACTCGCCGCATTTATAACGATCTCTACAACCATCGCAAGTTTTAAATAATGTTCCTCTGCGGGTTTTGCTAAAATATGAAAGCAATAATACACATTTACAGCCGCTACATTTCTTTGTTTCTTGTTCATCCGTCATTTTCCTCGTTCCGTATTATATTGATACTAATTTGTAGCCTTTTAAACATTTACACTTTGAGGCCGGCGCTTTTTCTTTGCTCTTTGAATTTGGCCAATATAATTTTTTCGTCCTCATTTTCTGGTTTTGCTAAAACACTCTTACAGATCTTCTTTAAATCCTTAAAGAGCTCAGTCATGTTGTCAATATAATCAACAACCTCATAATTATAAATTAAACTTTCTTCAAATTCATCATTTTCAACCCTCTGACAAAGCGTCCTTAAGCTGCATTGGCTGTTATTAAGGGACTTCTGTAATTCTTTATATGTTTCATCTATCGCGCTCTCTAAGGATCTTTCTTGCCCATTCAAGGTAATAGACATCTCGGACATCATGCTACAAACGCTCATTTTTTGATTTTCTAATACTTTATCTTTGATATATATTATATATACGAAATATATTTCGATAAATAAAAATGAATAAAATTAATATTTCAAGTGATCAAAAAAGTGAATTAGATAAGTGTAATCACAAGGCTTGTACGTCATCTTCTACATGTCTTTTAAAAAATAACCCTTCTTTCCGCTCTGGTTACGCTTTAAACGTGGCTACAAATAGATACGTAAAAATCGGAGGATACGCGTATATGCGGGCCTATAAAGCCGGAACGTTACAGCAGCCTGATAGTGGTGAAGAATTACCATTATTTACAAATGATTATATCACTGAATTAAGTCAAAGAAAACTGCTACGTCGCATGGTTAAAAATAAAGTGCGTGAGATTCTACAAAAAGAACGTAAATATAAAGTCATTGAAAACGCCGACGAGAGCGAATCAGATAACAGCGACGAAGTTAGCGATTAAGACTCTTGCCCTTCTAATACGATGGGTTGATATACATTTTTGCGTATAGGGTGTTGCGTATTTATTGTTCTATCAATCATGATCGAATCAAATGGCCCCGTGCAAAGTTTAAAGAGCTTCTTTAAATCTCCTTTGTCCAAACCGACCCGGTTTTCAATATGGCTTATTTCGGCCTTGCTATTTGGTTCATATAATACGAATGCATTTGCGCATTTACGAGCAATCGGAGGACAATCGAAAAAGCTTTGAAAACTCAACATAATGCTGACGTTCTTATGAGAACTAACATAGCGCATAAGCGTGCTTAATTTTTTTTGGTCGTCCTTGCTCATTTTACTGAATTCATAATCATCAATAACATAAAGCGTCTTATAGCGGTCGTCAAAATCGCTAGGCTCTAATAACTGATCAGTTACTAACGTAGGCTCACAATCAAGCCACTCTTGACTTTCAAGGTCGCAACAGCTCACATATAACATTTGAAATTGTTTCGGGCTTGATTGATGCTTTAAAAACATATTTTTAAGCGTATTACTTTTCCCTCTGCCAACGCTTCCCAATGCTAACACACGAAACGGGTGAGGCAAATATCCTAACGATTGACCCGGCTGATTTTTTTCATACCAGCCACTTTTATCGGCATTCTTAATTACATATAAGCTCTCGCCAATATCTTCAATCTTTTTCTTCTTTTTCTCGGCCATTATAATATATATTTTTATGGAATTAATAATATCTATAGATTAATATATATTGGTGAGTATGTTAAAAACTCAAAGAATGCAACGCCCTACAATTGACAAGGGCTTATATACTTGGGGTACAACTAAAAACGCTACTGCTGGCACGAATTTCCCCAGCAAAAAAGGCCTTAAAAAGCCGCAATATAATTATTTGAAATCGTCATCCATAGGTCAAAAGGAGGCATTGCCGCGGCCCTCAAAAGGTTGGCCGGCCGGTAAATTGGACGCGAATAAACGTTATTTTAATACTACTGCGTCTGGTGATAATTCGCTCGTGGCCGTCAATGACCTTTCTAATAATAAAAATTATCTTCAGTCGTCGGCAAAGCCTTTACGAATTCCAGCGCCTGTTATGGATAAAGATCACGGCCGTAAGGTCATGCAAAATAAAAAGGAAACCGATTTTAAATCTGTTAATGCCAAAATGTCTGTATTGAATAAATTGCAGCTTCTTATTTCATTTACGTCAGGCGAAACAAAAAAGAAATTTGAAAAAATGGCATTGGGTCTTATTGCTATGATGGATACGGAAATTAATGGCAAACGTCTAACCACAGACCAACAAAAAGAAAAGGCGCGCATTATTAAGGATGTTGAAGAAGAATTTAAGCGGATCGCAACGGCGGATATGCTTAGGGTCGCGCCGTCTCTTCAACCTGTCGAAGTACAAGTCCAGGCACCCGCATCGGTATCCGCTCCAGCTCCAATATCAGGCGCAGAATCGCGAAGAGGTTTGCGTGATATGATGGTTAGTGGTGCTCGGATTGCTGGTGGTATTGGTCTGGGGTTGGCTGGCGCTACAATCACCGCATCCATGCAAGAAGAAAAAGACCCGCTGGAAGGTTTAGATGAAGAATTACGCGGGATAAGAGAAGATGTCGGTAATATACAACCGGCCCGTCCAGATGAACCGGTCCGACCATCAACCTCATCAAAAATATGGCAGGGTACAAAGACATTTATGTCAAGCTTTATTACAGGCCTTTCATCGATCGCGGAAGCCGTTGACTCTTGGCACGATGAAGGTGATGATTATGAAGAGCCCGACGAATTGGAAGGATTTGAAGAACCTGAAGAGGCCGACGAATTAGACGGATTTGAAGAACCTGAGGTATATGACGAATTAGAAGGATTTGAAGAACCTGAGGTATATGACGATGACGATGATGACGGTACCAGTCTTTTGCCCAGAGGTGAAGCGTCAGAACGCACCGCACCCCCTGTTGAATTATTTAGCAAAGAAATGACGGAAGCCATTATAGAGGCTAAATTAGGGAGAACGAAAAAATTATTCAATATTATTAAAGATATGAAAAATGCTTATGGTGTGGATAAAACTAATAAAAATATCTTGACTATTGCATCGCGATGGAAAAAAATGAATGATGAATCTGCTGAAAAGATATTAATTGATGTATTAGACCTTGTTATGTCCGGACAAGAAGTAGGGCAAGAAAAAGAATCGTCCAGCGCTAGTAAAACTGAAAATATTGAAGAAATATTAATCGATATTATAAATAATCTTAAACAAATAAAATCAAAAAAAGAACAAGACAAATATTTTAAAAATTATTTTGTTGAGCTTAAAGATGCAGTTGGATTAGAAAACACAAAAGGTCTTATTGATGACATAAGTGAATATTTAACAAAACGCGGCATCGCTCCTAAATTGGTTATAAATTTAAAATCGGTAAAAGACCACATTAGTAAAAAATCGGCAGACGAGCCGAAAGAAAGTCCATTTAAAGGCCCCTCGCAAAGACTCGGTGATAAACCTCCATCGACTTCATCATCTTCATCATCTTCATCATCTTCATCATCTTCGAGTGAAGAAATAAAAGAGCCCGAATTTAATTTTGAAGATCTCATTATTAAATATGGTGTCAATCAAGCAGAAAATATGAAAAATGAGTATATTAGAACTCACCGGGGTTTAGCCCCCGAAACAAATTCTTTATTTGACGACGCTGTTGAATCTTTATTTGATAAATTTGAATATTCAACAGATGAGCCATTATTAAAACACATTGATAACCGAAAACAATTAATCAACTATTTAAAGGCAAAATGGGGTGTTCGTTCTATCCGGAATATTACCGGCGTCTCAGGAAATACAATTACTATGGCCACATTTAAGCGTTACTTACTTAAAACAGATAGCATTATGTCTTTTTGGATAAATGATAAAGATCATTCTATTATTATCGATAAAGTAACTAAAAAAGAATAAATCAATATGACTCATAATATTTTTTTACTAATATATAAATATGAGTATC
>Ga0070749_10002778_pt1 | contig 11725 bp, 19 predicted proteins | sample VirMetDEL_Nov_18_FD_75180 | JGI IMG/M metagenome (GOLD analysis project Ga0070749, IMG submission 75180) | Aqueous microbial communities from the Delaware River and Bay under freshwater to marine salinity gradient to study organic matter... | ecosystem: Environmental > Aquatic > Marine >...
GAGGCTGGAAGGGCTTGCGGCGGGTACAGCAGCGGGTGTGGCGGCTGGCTCGGGTTTTCCAGTAGCCGGTCAAGCAGTTGGGCGCGTCTTAAGCCCCAAAGCGGCCTCTAACCCGCAACTGCAAAAGCTACAAGCAGAGGGTGTGAGACCCACTGTAGGGCAAGCGTTAGGCGGTGCGGCTGATGTTGTTGAGCAGAAGCTATCTAGCGTACCGTTCTTTGGCGATATGATAAAACGCGCTCGCAATATGTCACAGCAAGACTTCCAGAGGGCCGCATGGAATAGAGCCTTAGAGCCGATTGGCAAGAAACTTAGCTCAAAGGTCGAGCTAGGCCGTGATGCTGTCAACCATGTTGAAAAAGTGCTGAAGGGCAAATATGACGAAGTTCTAGGCAAGATTGGCGCTGTCCCGGTAGATGATACTTTCCGGCAGTCAACCGATGAGCTGACCGGACTTGTTAAGAGCATGAAGATACCCGAAGGCGAGTTTAAGAAATTTGACTACTTGCTGAACAAGGTCAATTCTGCGATTGACGAAAATGGTTATATGACCTCGGAAGGCTTCAAGAAAGCGGAAAGCGCACTGACTCAAGCGTTAGGCAAGCTACGCAAGTCTGCCGATGTGTATGATGACGATTTTGCGATGGCGGCTACTCAGTTGCGTGAAAATCTGCGGGAGCTACTACGCAGACACGCTGGCGATTCTGCGGACGATTTGGCGAAGGTTAATCAAGGTTGGGCGAACTTCAAGGTACTGCAAAGAGCATCCGGCGGCGTTGGTACTGATGCCGGTGAGTTTACTGCTGCCCAACTACAGAGCGCGGTAAAAGCCCTCGACAAATCCAAAGACAAGGGCGCGTTTGCTCGCGGTGGCGCATTGATGCAAGACCTTAGCGAACCCGGAAAAGCCATGCTGTCCAATACTGTACCGAATAGCGGAACGGTAGACAGAGCGTTGCTCGCTGCCGGTGTTGGCGGTGCGATCAATCCGACCCTCGGCGCTGCCATGCTTGGCGGCTCTGCGGCTTACACCCGGCCTGTACAAAATGCTTTGGTTGCTGGCCTCACACGCAGGCCGGAGATTGCCAGAAAAGCGGCGCGAGGTTTAAACGCACTTGGCACGACTGGCACCCCTGCCGCTATTGGCGCGGAGAATCTTGTGGAGCGTCTGAAGTAGATGCAAAAGGTAGATTTACTAGGCACAGGTCTTGACTCTGGATACAAGAGCGTAACCGCACAGGAACGCCAGAACTTGTATATTGAGAACAGGCAAGATGGCGAGAAGGGAATTACCATCTATGGCACTCCCGGCCTCGATGCGCCTTTTATAGACTTGGGCGAGACTGCTGTACGTGGCATGGCTACCTATGACGATTACTTTTACGCAGCCCATCGCGGTGTTTTCTATCGTGTGAACAATGCCGGTGTTGCCACTAGCAAAGGTGAGATCAATACCACTTCCGGCAGGGTGAACATGAGCCACAACGGAAATCAGTTGATTTTGGTGGATGGTACAGATGGTTGGTTGTATGAGTTTGCAGAAGATACCGAAGTCACGATAACGATTGCCTCACCTGGCGTTGTTACGTGGACAGCTCACGGCTTGCCCGATGGCTCTGCTATCCGGTTATCAACTACCGGCTCACTTCCTACGGGATTGAGTGAGGATACTACCTACTACGTTGTAAACGGCACTACTAACACCTTTGAGCTTGAGGCGAGTGTAGGCGGTGGTGCAATCAATACCTCCGGCGCTCAATCGGGTACGCATACTGCTGAGACTTGGATGTATCAGATCGTAGCTGCGGGCTATCCGGCTTTGTCATCCGTCAAATTCCTTGATGGGTATTTCCTCGGTCATGTTGCGGATACCGGACAATTTTATCTCTCCGGCCCTTACGATGGGCAGAGTTGGGATGCGTTGGACTTTGCTACTGCTGAGTCATTCCCTGATGACATCGTGACCACTTATGTTGCTAATGGTCTTGTGATTTTATTTGGCGAGTTTACGACTGAGATTTGGGCCAATACCGGCGCTGTAGATTTCCCCTTTGCGCGTACAGGTACGGCGATTGAATGGGGTTTAGTGTCTCCCGATTGCGTTAGTGAGTTGAACAACGCGCTCTTCTTCCTCGGCAAGAATAAGCTAGGTGAAGTTCAGGTCTGTATGATGCAAGGCTACAGCGTACAGCCTATTTCTACACCTGACCTTGATAGAATCTTGAACGATGAGACTACGCTTGCAGCGGCTACCTCTTACGCTTACCTGATAAACGGCCATCCGATGTACGTGCTTAACGTAGCAAGTAAAACGTATATGTATGATATGTCAACCGGGTTATGGTCTACGCTCAAGTCTGCAAACATCACCCGCCACAGGGCAGAGATTGGCATTCCCTACATTGAGAAGATTCTAGTCTCTGATTATGCTAACGGGCGTATTTATCGGCTGAGTGATTCGGTGTATTCTGACAATGGCGAGCCGATAGAATTGAAGTTTCGGTCTAAACACGTATTGAACGCCAGAGAGTATTTTACTGTCGATAGATTAGAAGTGGATTTCGAGGCCGGTGTCGGCTTGGATTCGGGGCAAGGAAGCGACCCGCAGGTAATGATGCGTTACTCCAAAGATCAAGGCCATACGTGGTCTGCTGAGTTGTGGCGCGACATTGGCAAGGTTGGTGATTATAAGCACAGAACCTTTTGGACTCGCTTGGGTAGAGCGTGGGATTTCACCTTTGAGCTGGCGATGACTGACCCCGTGAAGCGTGCCATCACTGGCATCTACATGGATGTATCGTAATGAGTCGCGCACCGTTTAATGAAAGTTTTTTCGATGGCCTTTCCGGTATCAGCAGGGGATGGGTTAGCTGGCTTGAGAAGATTGGCCGCTACGCTTGCTCTGTGAGTGAGTCGGGCGTAACCGCAAACCGACCTACTAAAAACCTTTGGATAGGTAGGCCGTTTTTTGACACAACACTAGGTAAGCCCGTTTGGTATGATGGGACTAATTGGGTAGACGCAACCGGCGCTACTGTATAGGAGATAAAAGATGACTGTTAAACTTAGCCCGCAACCCTGGCTACAATTTCTGGATGCAAACGGCGACCCTTACAGCGGGGCGCAGTTATTTGTCTATGCGGCGGGTTCAACCACCAAGCTGACACCGTACACTGACAATACGCAAACATCACAGCACACCAATCCTATTATACTGAATAGCAAGGGTATTCCCCCGAGTCCTGTTTGGTTGGTTGAGGGTTTGTCCTATAAGTTTGTTTTGGCCCCATCCGATGATACTGACCCACCGGCTGCTGCGATTGCCACTTACGACAATTTGAAGGGCGTAAACGATGCTAACTTGACAATAGATCAATGGGTGGCCTCTGGTTTAACCCCGACCTATGTTAGCGCGACTTCTTTCACAGTTCCGGGCGATCAAACCACAGATTTACACGTAGGCCGCAGGCTCAAAATGTCTGTTACTGCCGGTACTGTTTACGGCACGATTGCCACAACTGCTTATACTTCACTGACCACAGTAACGGTGACAATGGACAGCGGCTCTATTGACTCGGGTATATCCTCAGTCTCATGGGGCTTGCTGACCGCTACTAATCATTCTATTCCAGAGGCCAGTAATGCTATTTCGTTAGGAATGATGCAAGATAACTCTGTTGATTCCGATCAATACGTTGATGGCTCTATTGATACTGCCCACATTGCAGACAATCAGGTGACGCTGGCGAAGATGGCCGGAGGTACGGCGGGGCATTTAATCTCTTATGACGGAAGCGGCGACCCGCAGACAGAAACCTACTCAAAGTGGTATCGGGTCGGTGAGGTTGATTTAACTAATGGCGGGTCTAATGATACTGCGTCTTGGACGTTATCAAATACCATACAGGCTTCCGGCCTGCCCGATAGTGTAACAGCGGCACGTATTATCTTGAAGGGCGTTTCCCTTAATGGTGCTGATGAGTTTGCCTTGACGCTGGTGGATGGCGGCGGCGAGGAAACTTCCGGCTATGCTGGCGCAACCAAGCAAATAGCTGCCACCCCTACAACAGCAACTTATAGCTCCTACTTTCAGCTCACCACGCAAGCGGCTGCGAGTAATACCTATGACTGTATTTTTATTGACCTACAGGAAATAGACCCTACTAACTTCACTTGGGCGGTTAACATCACTTCTGCCGACTCAGGCAATACGCAAGTCGAGTGCGGCACTGGTTACAAGTCATTGAGTGCTACGCTGACCGATATGGTCATCAAATCAACCGCAGGCGCTAACTTTGATGCTGGCACCGCTTACCTCTATGTTTATGGAAATGCAGACGTTTAAGGATACAACGATGGGCGCGATACTTTACTCCGTTTGGCTGAAAATGGGAATCTTTGCCGGAAACATCATACAGTCTGTTGATGTGACTGATGGCAAGGCGTTAGGCTCTGCTTTAATTGCCAACTTTGCTGCGGCGGCGTGGGGTGATTTGCTGTTTCAAATCCTGGTGGGTTTGGGTACTGCTGTCATAATGCTGCTGACGATTTGGGAAAAGTGGCAAAAGATACGCCGTGAGAATAGGCAATGGAAAAAGGACATAGCGGAGGATGACAATGAGGCTGAAAGATAGCGCAATCCCGAAAGGGCTGAAACCCCAAGCACTTCTCGCCATGATTATCATGGATGAGGTGTACAAGGAAGACGGCTACAGGTTTGTCGTGACTAGCCTCAACGACTCAAAACACCGTGATAATTCCTACCACTATGACGGTTATGCCTTTGATTGCCGGGTAAAAAGTAAGTATTGGCAGCAATCACACTACCCTGATGAAGATAACGCGAGGCTGCTTGTGAGTCTTGCAAAGGAAAGGCTTGGCCCCTGTTACGATGTTATCTACGAGGGCAACCATATCCACTGTGAATACAATGCGAGAGATTACGAATGACTGACCCTGTAACCATTAGCGCCCTTATCGGTTTGGGCAAGGCGGCTATTGAAAAGATATTTCCTGACCCGACAGCGAGGGCAGAGGCTACGTTGAAACTTGAGAAACTTGCCCAAGAGGGCAAATTAGCCGAGCTTAATGCCGAAGTCTCCCTGCTCACCGCACAGATTGACGTAAACAAGATAGAGGCGGCGAGTGATTCTCTATTCAAATCAGGATGGCGGCCCGCCGTTGGATGGACTTGCGTTTGTGGCCTATTCTATACCTTTTTGGCCCGCCCTTTGCTGATATGGATACTGCTGCTTAATAACGTGGATGCTGTACCCCCTGCTTTGGATATGGGCGACTTGATTACCCTGCTCGGTGGCTTATTGGGGTTAAGCAGCATGAGAACGCTTGAGAAATTCAGGGGAGTAGCCTCGAAATGATTGGCGATATTACTTTGTTTTGCGTTTGGTATATGCTAGGCTTTTTCTCGTGTGTAATACTATACGAGGCCGGGGGCGATGAAATGCGCTTTATTGTCACCCGGAAATGCGCTGCCTGCGGGCGGTTTCTACATGACAAGGTAAAAGGGATATGCCGGAAAGTTTGCAGTATTTTCTCACGATAATGCCGGTATTTATGCTCCTTGTCACTTGGCTTATGATAAAGGGGTTATAACATGAGGGATTACCTGCCGTATTGCGAAACAGAAAAACAACGAGAAGCCTGCCTGATGGTAGAGAGATATGGGGGGGTGAATGCGGCGAAAGCGCAAGCACAGAATGACCCTCGTAATTTTTCCCGGTTAATCGCGAGGGTTAAGAAAAATGCCGCAGATGCCGGATTTGCGCCCGAATCACAACTTACCCACCCATTACCCGCAGGACAGGAATTGCATGGCGTATCAGCCCTATTAGATGCCGATGGTAATGTAAAACAGCAATGGGTAAAGACAAGCAGGGCGAGGGCCGAATTAGAGGCGGTTACAGCCTTTTTAGAAGATGCGAAGGACACCATAGCCACCTACAAGCCTTTAAAGCGTATAGCCGCCCCAAAAAAGGCTAGCAAGGATTTAATGGGGGTGCTGCCGATGGGCGATCCACATATTGGTATGTATAGTTGGGCAAACGAGACAGGTTCCGACTTCGATTGCGATATTGCCGAAAGGGATTTGAGGCAGGCAGTAGCGCACCTTGTCGATAAAATGCCCGCCTGTGAAACGTGCCTAATTCTCAACCTCGGCGACTTCTTCCACTCTGATAACCAGTCAAACCGCACCGCAAGGGCTGGAAATGCCCTTGATGTGGATACTCGGTGGTCAAGGGTATTGCAAATCGGCATAACCCTGATGATTGATTGCGTTGACTTGGCCCTGAAAAAGCACAAACGGGTAATTGTCAAAAACAACATTGGCAACCATGACGACCACACCTCACAAGTCCTGTCTATCTGCTTAATGCAAGCCTTCAAGAATAACCCGAGAGTCAAGATTGCCGCACCAGAAGCGGCTTTTTTCTGCCATGAATTCGGCAAAAACCTGATAATCTCCACTCACGGACACATGGTAAAGCCAGCTAAAATGCAAGGGGTTGTGACAAATTACTATCCCCAGGAATGGGGCAGGACTGAGCATAGATATTGCTATTTGGGCCATTATCACCATGAAGAACGCAAGGAAGAAAACGGTTTAACCACCGAGATTTTTAACACCCTGGCGGCTTCGGATGCTTGGCATCACGCCTCTGGGTACAAATCAAAACGCAACATGAAAGCCCTGATTCTGGACAAGGAATATGGCGAGATTGAGCGTTACACCTTCACACTGAATAGGTGATAACATGATAGACGTACTACAGAGTAATGAGTTCTGGTTTGGCGTGTTTTCTACTGTCCTGATACTTGAGGTCATGGAGGCCGCTAATGGATGATGAAAAGCTATGCGAATGGTGTTTGGAGCCTATCGAGGGGCCAAGCATTGAGGAAGACGGGGAATTTTACCACCTTGCCTGCTGGTCAGATAAAGATGACAGCGAATTGACGGAGGTTGCGTGACTTCCGGGGCCGTAGTGCCGCTTTTTAAGCCCGTAGAGCCTGAATTTGGTGACGGTGATGGTGAGGAGCCAGATAGAGTAGAATGCCCTGAGTGCGGCTGTCAGAGCTTCAGGCTTGAATGGTATGAAGATGGGGAAATAGCCGCCGTTTGTGAGTCTTGCGATTCAGAGCTAGCCCTGACCATTATAGAAGATCACCTGTTAGACCTGTAGCTATCGGCTACACGTATATTCCGAAGTAAATACTCTTTTACACCATAACCGTGTTATGCCATTATTGCCTAAATCCACAAGGGAGGTTAGCGATGAGTAGACCATTATTTGAAGTTGGCGAAGAGGTTATTGTTCACAATCCCGGCGACTATGGGCATGGGCGAGCGGAGGTTATCTTAGAGTCCGCATGGTATCCGCTATGGGCTACACCGACATGGATACCAGCGGGAGCCTGCACGAACGAGGGGTGGTGGTATCACCTTCCCGATGAGGGGGAGCCGTGGTGGGTGCTAGAATCCTGCCTCCGCAAAAAGCACAAGCCCGCAGGCGAGTCACTGGAAGATATGATAACCCGCCTTAACCATGAACTGATAGAATCTTAATCCACAAGGGGGAACACCTATGAGCAACACCAAAAGCATTTACCAGCGTATCAATGAAGTACAGAAAGCGGTCAAGTATGTCCAGAAAGATGCCACGATAACCGGAGGCGGCACGTACAAGGCTGTCACACACGATCAAGTCATTGCGGTAGTGCGTGAGGCTGTCGTTGATGCGGGAATACTGATTGTCCCCGAGCAATTAACCGGCGAATTTAAGCAACTGCGGGATGTGAAGGCAGAGATTAAACAGCACCTTTATACCGGCGCTTATGCTGTCCACTTTATCAACGTGGATAACGGCGAGGACAGGCTGACCATCACGGTAGAGGCTCACGCTAATGATTCCGGTGACAAGGCTCCAGGCAAGGCAATCACCTACGCCACAAAGACAGCCATTCTCAAGGTATTTCTGCTTGAAACAGGCGTAAACGATGAGAGCCGGGTTGAATCTTCTCGCGGCTATACTGCTGAGCAGAAGGAACGCTTTGACGAAATAATCGAGAGCAAAGACGCTATGGCCCTGCTTGAGTTTAGCGCGATGGTTGGCGATGAAGTCTATACCAACCTTTACAACTCTGGTGGAACCGGCAAGAAAGTCAAACTGAAGGCTGCGTGTACTGACCTTATAAAAGATGCCAATGCTAAAATTGATGAGTATGTCGCAAAAATTACAGACGGCGTGGCTCGTGAAGATGTTGACGCTGTACTGGAGTTGGTGGAAGAACTGACACCGTTTGAGTCCAAGCTTGCAGCGGCCCGCATGGAGCGCGATGTCATAGATACAATCAAGGCAATGAAATCCGCAGCGGGTATCTGAATTTGTGACGTTCATCACACCAACCACTGATAACACAGTTATACTGTAGCCATGCCAACAAGGGAGATTAGCAATGAAAACAAACCGCAGCACAGTATACGTTATGGTTGATACAGGCGAGAGCAATCAAATGCTTGAGCTTGAGGCTGAATACACTTACACACCAGCAGAACGCGCCTATAACGGTGACAACGGTAGTGCGCCTGGATGTGATGAAGATTTTGACATCATCGGCATATTTGACAGCGAGGGGCGCAACCTGACCCCTCTGCTGTACAGCTTCTCGCCTGAGCTTGTTTATGACATTATCAGGCAAATCAAAGAGTTGTAGTTGTTTGGGCCAAAATGCCTGCTAACTGAAAACGGAGAAAACCATGAACATACTGATATTCGGGGACAGCACCCTTGCCACTGTAGGAAACGGTGGCTTACCAAACCAGTCACTTCCCCACCTTTTGCGGGAGGATGGCTTTAACGTCAAGGATTTATCCACAGACGGACAAAGAATTTCCAGGTACTACGTTGACCACAATGGAAACAAAGTACACTACAAAGCCTCTATTGCTGATTTTATTGACGTAGTGAAGCACACCAATTCAAGCCACGTTATTCTGATGGCGGGGGCTAATGACTATAAGCAGAATGTCCAGATGGCTGACTTTTTTGCTGATGTAGATGCTACATTTAGTTTTCTGAAAAACGCAGTAAACAAGGGATTGACTGACAAAGTGGCGATTGTGCTTCCGGTATGGTTGCCATCTGGAACCGTCATCAACGGTGCTGCCTCGTATTTTTCTGAATACTGCGTGAGCCTAGAAGATGCGGCGCAAATACACAATCTTGATATTTACGACCCTTACGATTCCACATTCAACCAAGCCCAATGGTATGACGGAGATCACCTGAATGCCGCAGGACACTTAGCCCTGAAGGATTGGTTTCGGGCTAACATGCCTTTTTTGGCATAGGGGAAGTGATGGACATCCAAGAATTGCTAGGCAAAGTTGCCGACATCCAGATAAGCGATGATGGGTTATGTGCCATTGATTGTAAAAAGGGCTTATGGGGCGTGTCGGCCAATCGTAGCCAATACGACAGGATAAAGCGTGAGGCCATGCGGTATGCCTTTCAGTATTATTTAGATGGCGAGTATGAAGATATTTTGAACCCACAACCCACAAGGGAGAAGTAGTATGTTTGTAGCAAGACCTGAAACAGTACAAAAGGCCATAACGGTAAGCGAATGCCGGGTAGAGAAGGGCAAGATTTCGCCTGACTTTAGAACCTTGCGAATACTCAAACGGGTAGCCGCAACCGGCGAGGCCGATATGGAAACAATCAACAAATACCGTTCAATCAAAGCAGAATTGGGGGAATATGATGCGGACTTATAACGTGTATTTCTTCCGCCCTGGCGGTGAGAAGCTAATCGTAGAGCAAATAGTGGCCCGCAAGCCTTCCGAGGCTATGGCCCGTATTTCTGGCCCTATTGATATGACAAGGGGAATTGGTTATTTCGGGGAGGGTAGAAAATGAGCCATCTACAGCAAATAGACAAACACCTTGCCTCGGGCAAGTCTTTAACCGCAAAGGAGGCGCTTGATTTATTCGGGTGCTTCCGGCTTGCTGCCCGGATTGACGAACTGAAGCACAAGGGGCGTAACATTGTTTCTATTCCGGTGGATGTGAGAACGCGGAATGGCGTTGCGCGGGTTGCAAAATACAGACTGTCCACAGTGAGAGATCGCGTGAAGCCTAAGCGAAGCCCTGCTGCCTTGAAGCCGGGTGACGGGGTTAAATGGCTAGAGCAAGAGCTTAAGGCTCTGCGCGGGGCGAAGTGATAAAACACGTAACCAAAGAGGGAATATAAAATGAAATACCTGATACCGAAAAATATGCAAAAGTTTTCCGATGCTTTCCCTGATGGGACTGGAAACATCGTCTTTCTTGGCGAAAAAGAAGTGTGTAAGATGCTTCAAATTCACCATAATACGCTGCTGTCGTGGCTTGACAAAGGCGAGTTTGCCCCAGGCTATTGCCGAAGAAAAGGCAGCAGCGGTAGATTTCGTTGCTACTGGATAGAAAGCGAGCTAAACGAATGGCTATGCGCTGATACCTATAGCCCGCCACAGGCAAGTGAAAGGCCGGATGACTATGATTTAACTTGGCAGGGGGTATTAGACGTATTTGCGTCTGCTCGCGCCAAGACAATGACAGTCAAGGATATGCACAGCTTTTGTAAGGTCGCTAGCAGGGCGGAGGTTAGCCAGCTAATGGTGATTATGTTCAAGGCCGGTGCGCTTAACCGCTTCAAGCAAAATAACGCTCATTACTATGCCCTGCCGGTAGGTGAATAGATATGCGATTGCACTCCCTAAAATACGAGTGGAGCTACGACTTCCGCAGGCTGTTAAATGTCTATCGCTGTGAGTTAAGATTAGCGCCGGATTTGCAGATGTTTGCGGCGGTTGGTATTTACCGAGAGCTGGAAGCTGGCCCGCCAAGCGGATTTCTGGAGCCTGAGCAATGTATGTTGTCCTGTGCCGCTGATTACGTCACTAACGGCGCTACAGGCTTGTATTACGCTGGATAGTTTAGTATTCTTCTACGTGGTGGCTGAACTTGGCTTGATCCCCAAGTTTCTGCCATGCTCCGGCCAGTCACCACAACTTTTCCCGATAACGGAGCAATACTGACCGGAGCATAAATGTCTTTTGAAGCAGCAGCGTGGGCTATTCGCCAACGCACAAAAACTCCTACCGATAAGCTAGTATTGATTGTTTTGGCAGATTGCCAGAATGATGACACGGGCCTTTGTTTTCCATCCTACGCTTTTATCGCTGACCGGGCGCAATGCTCTACCCGACAGGTGGGGCGTTCTCTGCAATCCCTGGAGGACTGCGGATTGATTACCCGTACTGGCGACAAGGGCCGCAGCAATCACTACCAACTGAACACGCAAGACCGCACAAGACCGCAAAAGACCGCACAAGACCACATAGGACAAATTGTCCCTAGTAGTGAACATAGGACATCATGTCCTACCACCCCGGACACCATGTCCCATGACATAGGACATCATGTCCCACCACCTAGGACATCATGTCCCACTAACCAAGAAGTAACCAAGAAGAAAACCAATAATATAACCAAGAAACTGTCTGCTGATGATTTAATTGAGTTTGGCATTGATAAACAGATTGCCGGAGATTGGCTGTTAATCCGCAAAGAGAAAAAGCTTCCCCTGACTACAACAGCGTTAAAACAAATAGAGCGCGAGGCGCAGAAAGCCGGACTTACATTGGCTAACGCTATCCACTTTGCTA
>Ga0070749_10002785_pt1 | contig 11708 bp, 12 predicted proteins | sample VirMetDEL_Nov_18_FD_75180 | JGI IMG/M metagenome (GOLD analysis project Ga0070749, IMG submission 75180) | Aqueous microbial communities from the Delaware River and Bay under freshwater to marine salinity gradient to study organic matter... | ecosystem: Environmental > Aquatic > Marine >...
ATCCACCACCACCTCCAGCTGGTGTAGACCAGTTTCCTGTGTAATCTAAATACTGACCAGATGTGCCACCTGTTACTCCTATAGCTATTGTACCGCTAGTTGTAATTGGTGATCCAGTTACGCTAAATGCCGCTGGTGCCGTAAGACCTACACTAGTTACAGTTCCACCACCTCCAGCAACGGTTTGCCACGATGTATTTGTACCGTCTGTTTGTAAGTATTTTCCTGCATTTCCAGTTTGACTTGGTAATACTTGGTTAGCGGTTACAACGTGTGGGTTATTTGTATCTGTTGTGTGATTTGTTAAATCTGTTGCTAATGCGTATGTATTTAGCTGTGTGTTTGTTGGTATAACACGATCTGTGTCTAAACCTATTGCTAGTGTTCCAGAGCTTGTAATTGGCGATCCAGAAATAGTAAGTCCTGTTGGTACTGATGCAGCAACTGATGTGACCGTACCGTTACCTTTTGCATTAAATGTTGCCCAATCTACAGATGACAAATATCCGTCAGTACCTGCTGAGGATTGTTGTACTTGAATTGTTGTTCCAGTTCCAATTACAGCACCCGTGCCACCAGTAATTGTTAAAATATTTGATGTTGTCTCTGTAAGATTACTTAATGATAATGCGCTTTGCTTATTATTAAACGTATTCCAATCTGTTGAACTCAAGTAGCCATCAGTGGATGTTGTTGATTGTGTAATACCTATTGTGCCAGTGGTTGTTATTGTGCCTCCAGTTATTGGGGCTGTCGTGGCAACAGATGTGACTGTTCCACTACCCCCTACTGTGGTCCAACTTAATATACCAGATCCATTTGTCTGTAAAACTTGCCCGGTTGTACCATCAGATGTTGGATAACTTAATCCATCTAACACTACAGCTCCCGACCCATCTGGTGTAATATTAATATTATTATTTGATCCAGCTTGTGATATGATGGAGTGTATACTAACATCTAAATCACCTCCCAATGTTGGTGCTGTATCATCAACAACAGCTTCTAGTTTAGCATCCCATGTTGATTGTTCAGCATCCGTTGGTAATGAATATCCTGTATCAAATGATATTGCTAGTGTACCCGATGAGGTTATGGGTGAACCAGTTATACTAAATCCTGTTGGAACTGACGCTGCCACAGATGTGACCGTTCCACTACCACCACCTCCACCACTAACATCTACTGCATAACCTATCCAATCATTTATGTCTTTTTGTTTTACAAATATTTTTGAGTATTGTGATGGGCAATTTATTGACCCATTATTTATACCGTTTAAATTAACTCCAGAAACCACCTCTACTGTTAATGCTCAACCTCCGTATTGGTAAAATTCCATCTCAGTGCCTATTGGCACATCGACTGTAGAATTATCAGCTATTGATATAGTTACTGGAGAAGAGTTGGTTGTAAAAATAAATTTACCTGCCTCATCTACTGATGGGGTAAGCGATGTTCCACTTTCTATAAATGGCGCACGACCATAATTTATCATTGGGTTTCCAACAATATTGTATCCGTTTGTATCTAATAATCCACCCAATGACGGTGTTGTGTCTTCCTCAACATTTTCTAAATAGTTTCCTGCTGGTTGTATACCAGCCTCAGCTAATGTTTGATTTTCCCAATAAGGCCCAGATGAGTTCCACTGAAGTATTTCATTATCTGTTATTGATGTTATAAGTACATCGTGTAGTTCGTCAAGTTCATATCCATTATCAACCTTTACAAATATTTTACCATTACTACTATGAGCATACACAACGTAACCAACAACAATTAAATGTGCTGGTGTAATTGGTTTTACATTTGTAAGATAACCAGCGTGATATGGATCCAAATAAAGTATATCACCATCAACCCATGTTTCTGAACCAGCCCAAGAATTAGCACCAGTAGTATTTATATTATTTACTTTACCACTTATAGTTATAAATCCTTCTTGATTATTTAAAATTGTTTCAGTTACAATACCTATTGTAGTTGCTGAATTTGTGTCACTGTCCGCTTGAGCTAATACAACCGCTAATCTTTGTCCTTGTGCGCCACCTTCACCTACGAGTCTTATCCTAACTGCTTGGAAATCTGCTTCAAGTAAATCACCACCTGTCTTATTTACGACCCTAACTAATTCCTCTTGACCAATTTGAAGTGTAACACCATTTAGATTCAAGTCTACCGTCTGTTCTGTGTCGTTCCACGATAGTGTTCCTTCTGCTCCTGTTCCACCCTTTAATTGTAATGAATCTAATTGTGCTGTTCCCCCAGTTATATCTACATCAACAGCATCTTGAAATGCCATAGTGCCAAAGCTACCAGAAGCACCAAGTGCTACATTTATAGCAGCCTTGACAGTATCTAAATCTTCATCTACAGTTATTATTACCGATGTGTTTGTCACAACATCTGTTCCAGCAGCTCTTTCTACTAGTGTTGTGATACCAGCAGCGTTAACGTATATTGTTCTGCCTACAGATTCGGTTAACTGTATCAACTCTGGTATAAGTGTTTGTAGATCTACCAGTGTATCTGATACGTCTTCATACCTTCCATTTGCGTATACTAATCTTTCTGTTATATTGTCATAAACAAATGATACAAAGTCAGCTCTATATACACCGTTACCTATGGTAAGTATTCTTAGTGGAGAAGCCATTTACAAAGTTTTTGTTTGTAAAATTACTACTACTCAATAAGTATAATTTGTATAATTAATATTTTTGAGAAATGTATATGTACTCCACCCAAGTATCGTTGTCCCAAAATATTTCTCTGTTTAGTGCTGTTGCTATTGTTATAAACTCACCTATTGTTTTTGGGTGCGTGAGTATGGGGACTGACCAATAAAATAAAACTCCACCGTCTACAAGATTGCCATCTTCGTCTAGCTCTCCGTGTATCTCAAAGTCTTTTTGGTCTACATATAAGTACTTGTTAAAGTTACTCTCTGTTATTGGCTTTGTGTATATGTAGTGTATAGAGACTAGTTTCTTCACCTTGTCTTGGGGGGTTCCGTCTAAATCATTTAAATGTTTTTCTAAACTTGTTGCTTTATACTTTTTCATTAAATATTACAGGTTATTATCATTGGGATTCCTTCAAGTATCTTCCACAGAAACTCTTCTTTTCCATCATCTTTAGACGCAAATATTAATGCTCTAGTTATTCCATAATTAGAAATATAATTTTCATCAAGTACAATACCCGTTATAATCAATCTTACAGGATTATTTTTTTTATCTACTGTGTACTCTCCACCAATAAAATATCTAATTCCATTTTTAGGATCTCCAGCAATAACCTCTCGTATATTAGCACTATCTATAAAGTATGTACTTTCCATAATATTAATTTCAACAAAAATAATAAATTATTTACCTTTGTTTACCTAAATTAAATAAATGACAATATTAGTTATCCAGACAACAGACTCTGGGGTATATTATCACAGACAATTTATACCACACTATTATTGGAATGAGTCGAGTAATGACCACGATTCTGATTTAATTTTATTGTTTGAGTATTCTCACCTAGATAAAATTATAAACTATGTACAAACAACACACATTGATATAGTGTTCTTTTCTATTTCGTTTGCTATACCACAAAATATGTCACACTTTATTGAGTACATGAAATTTCGTGGATCAAAAATTGTTGTCGATGTTGACGACAGATATAAAAACAGACAAGATGTGGCAAAGGCACTATCTAAGGCAGATGCCGTAACTACTGTTTCAGAAACCTTGGCCAAATATTTATTTATAAATGGAAGTAAAAAATACCCATATGTAATTGAAAATGGTATATATTCAGATTTATATCAATTTAAATCATACCCAGTAGATAATGACGATTTGGTATTTGGTTATCTTGGTTCAACAAAGCACGAACTAGATTTAAAAATTATGGATTATGATTTCTCTACAAGAAATTTATTTGTTGTCTGTGAGGAGTACGCATCTATGATTGATGTAAATATATATACAACATTAAAATCATATCGTGACTATGCTTGGGAGTACAACGCAATTGATGTTGCGTTAGCTCCACTACAGGATAATTTATTTAATCAATGTAAGTCATTTTTAAAAGTTATAGAGGCTGGGTTTAAGAAAAAAGCAATTATATGTTCTGATGTTGAACCCTATAACAGAGCTATACACAATGAGTTTAGGTCTGTTGTTGACTATATTCCTGTTGGGGTATCTTGGAAAGATCGTATAGAATCCTATACAAAAGAAGAGTCTCTGCAACGTGGAGAAGAACTATTTAAATTAGTACAACCATTTGAGATAAGAAATTTAAATAAAAAACGTAGAGAGATATATCAACAAATTATAAATACACCAAAATGAGAACGGTACAGTTTTTTGCTACATACTATAAACAAAAAGATTCAGCACTTAATCTTGTTCAGTCTCTAATGAGACAAACATCTGACAATTGGAAGTTGACAATATGTTCTAATGGGGATGCTTCTTTATTTGAGTTTAGAGACGAGATTTTTAATAAAGTATACGGAAGTGACAACAGAGTTGAGTTTGTCGTTACAGAGCAAGATACGGGGTCGTGGGGGGCATTAAATCGTAGGTCATTTATACAAAATAATTTATCAGATAATGATTTGTTGGTAAATACCTCTGTTGAGGATTATTATGTACCTGCGACTGTATCGTTGTTAAATAAGTATGAGCATAACTTTTTATACTGGGATTTTACACACCATCATTTTGGTTACAACACTATATCTGCTATTGCTCAACCAAGAATAAGTAAAATTGATTGGGGTAACTTTGCTGTAATGGGCAGTATTGCTAAACAGATAGATCTTGATGATGAAAAGTGGAAAGCATTCGTTGCTGATGGTATATTTGTAGAATCAATATTTGTAAAGTTTCCAGATATAACTAATATGAGAATACCTAAAATTTTATTTGTAAAAAATTAATTATGCTAGAATCCGTAGAAAATTTTACACCAATGAACGCATACTTTGTGAGAGTCGATTTTGATTCTACAAAGACATATACCACAGAGGGTGGAATGACATTCTATCACCCAGATAATGAAGGTGATAGCTATCAAAACAAACCTTTTCATGGTATTATTGATGCGTTGCCAGCAACTTCTAAACTAAAAAAAGGTGACACGGTATACATGAACTATCAGTGTTCTGACACAGCAACTAAGTTTAAAGATACATGGTACTATATAATTAACGATCAAGATATTGTTGCTAAAAACTTAGACGGTGTACACGTTGCGTATAAGTCTGTGTTAGTTGAGCCTAATAAAGTGGAGAAGGAAAAGATAATTACAGAGTATTCTGAGTCTTTACTTTATGATGCTATTATACATGGTAAAAAGGAAGATGCGGTACACACTACTTCTGCTGTTGTTATTGATTGCGATAACGAGTGGTTGGAGCTAGAGCTGGGGTTTAAATTAAATAAAGGGGATGTAATAGAGTATCAAAAAAATCTTGATTGGGGATACTTTGTAAACAGGACAGAGAAATTTTATATAAAGTGGCCTCAGTATATAATAAGGGTAAACGGTGAGCTTGTAAATAACTATATACAAATAGAACCAAAGGAACAGTACATCGTTAAAAATAATCTCAGTATCCCAAACCCAGAAAGATTTCACAAGTGTGTCGATGGAAAGTTTGCTGGCAAAATGGTTTTGGTTGAAGATAAAAACATACAGATAAAGTCATTTATCAAAACTGATTTTGTGTATGGTCATCTAGAATAAGTTTATCACCAACTTCTTTATCAAACCATTTATCTGTTTCATTTACCATAATAAAGCCCTCTACTTTATTTGAACCAATTGCACAGAAGTTTAATTTTTTACTAAAGCCTCTGTCTTCTATCATATATATTGTTACAATCATTTTATTCCTGCCCTTTCTAGGGCTTGTATGGTTTTTAATAATTTCTCATCGTACGCTGCCTCTGAGTATGGTTTTTTATAGCAAGCCCAAAATACTTCTGGTAAATCTTTTTCTAATAGGTATGCTAATTTTTCCATTTGTGATACAGTAAAGTAATCCCAAGGCTTGTTCAAATATAATATATATTTATCTTCTTCTATACCTAGTGCTGTACAAATACCCTTGTGTGTAAAATTTTTATCAAAGTGAAGCCACTTATCAACTACAGATCTATATGTTTTCATAAAAAATAAGCCCCATTTAAGGGGCTTTAAATTTAGACTAAGGTTAGGCTTAACTCAGCTTTATTCTTTTCTACATAATCAAACAGTTTATCCTTACCCTTAATCTTCTTTCCGTTGATTAAATAGTATGGGGTTTCCCATGTAATGGTTTTGTTTGACTTTAATACATCAATTAACTCTAGTGTATTGATTTCACTTAAAGCGTCTAGCTTATTTGTCTTTGGGGCAGCAATTGTTTTACTGTCTTCTGCAACAGATGGTCTGTTGTCTAGCTGCCTTTTTAACTCAAACCATACAGACTTATACTTTTCATCAAACGATATTTCAGCAAAGTATTCTTTTGGTGAAAATGCTGTTGGAACCTCAACGATTTGTCTTCCATCAGACCAAATGACCCTTTGTCCGTCAATCTTTATGATTCCCCTCCTTTGTGCAAGTGTGATGTCTGTGTGTCTTTCTACCATAGGGCTGTCTAACAAGTCAATGAATTTTTCTGGGTTTGATCTAGCATAGGTATCAATGTCCCACAAAATCAAGTCACTTTCTTTATTTGTATCGTACCCTAGATATTCAGCTATAGGAACAATCTTTCCAACAAAATCAGAATCGTATACTAAACGAGATGCATTAACTATTTGTTTGTTTTTACTGTTTAGCTCCTTTGCTATCGCTACGGGGTTTCTTTCCTTAAACATAACTTTTTGTCTATCTAAGTCCCAGTGTTGATTTGCTGCATTGTATGGGTGCTTCCTTAAAAACTCTAATAAGTTAGACTGGCTAGGTTTAACAGCAAGGTGTCCGTCTATGAATTGTGGACTAGATACTTGCCTAATTAAATCTGCATTTTCTGGCTGCTCGTCTACATAAATTGTTTTCTGATTTTTCATATACCGAATATTTCTTATTTCGGTATCCCCGTTTGGGTATTCGTATAGAATTGTTGCTTGTGATGGGATTCCAACAGACTTTGCTGATTTTCTTCTGTTTCCCATTGAATCTTCATACGAGCTAATTGTATTTCCAACTAACTCAAAAACTACCACTTCATTTTTCATTTTATTTTAATTTAATATTTAATAAGAAATAATCGGGGAGAATAAATCCCCCCGATTATCAAAGAACAATTAATTAACCAACAAACAAACCAAAACGATTGATTGCTGACAATTCAATACCACAATGAGAAAGCATATGTACTTCAAAGAAATCATCACCGCTAGTAGCAGCTCCCATTCCTTTTCCAGTAACCCACTCAACGTAGTCACGACCACCATCGTCTGTAGCAAGATAATTAAGTTGCATAGATGGAACCATAACTCCTGTACTTGAATTCATTCCGTTGTAAACAACAGTATCATCCAAAGGAACTACAATACCAAGGTCACCATAAATACCACCAGTGTATCCCAACAAGTTAGGATCAGAGAAGATATCAAGAACCTTTAGTGCATACTTAAATCCACCATATTCAATAGCGTCAATTGAGAATTTAACCTCTTGGTTTTCTACACCTTGGAACGCAGCAAACTGAACTGCTCCGTTGCTTTGTAAGAAACCACCACCAGCACTATTGATTATTGCATCTACTCCTAATTTGAAATTGTGTCCGCAGTAAAGCACATTTTCTCTTGCACCACGGTTTTTCTGTAAATATGTTGCCATATTTGAAAAATCAGTAATAGCCAATGTACTATATGCCTCAACATTACCATCGGCAGAGATTTGAGGAATCATACCTTTGGTCATTGTGATAGAACCAGAGTCACCAAATGATGATGTAGTACCACTAGCAAGACCAGCAAGGTTTCCAGCAAAATCACTTCCTGTCAACAATGTAGCCTCACGCTCGTTAAGGAATCTGTGATATTCATCGGCAACACCTTGAAGATACCAAAAGTATCCTTTTTGTCCGTTCTTACCTTCAACTTCAATCCAGCTCTTAGAACCGTACTCAGTTCCAGTTACCTTGTGAGTTCTACGCATAATCTGTAGATAGTTGCTGTAAGAAATCACACGGCTGTTTCGTGAAGATGGGGCAGAAGAACCCTCTGGGTGTGCGCTACCTTTAACAATAATAGGGTCAGATGTTGCTATTGTTGGTACTACACCATTATAAGACGCTGCGGTAAATGCAGCACCACTTACTGACTTAACAATAGATGTAGAACCATTCACCTCAATGATGTCGTATGGTTGTAGTGCATATGCATTGTAGGTAGTTCCTGTAGATGCATATGGTGACTGACCAGCGTAGTCATACTGAGATGTTGAACCTAATGTTGCTGTCCATGTTGCTGATGTTGCTGCTGCAATAGCTGTACCTACATATACCACTCCGTGTATACGCTCTTGTTCGTAGTGTGAAAACTTAATGTTGTTCACAGCCTTCTTGTTACCAAGAAGTTCCAAAAGTCCAGTCATGTCTTGACGACCATAACGCTGGACGTAAACTGAACTCAACTCTGGCTTGTGTAATCCTTCAGCCAATGCCAGTGAGTTCAAATAATTGTACTCCGAGGCTACTTTTACTGTAGCTGGTTGTAATGTTGTAACTGCCATTTTTTCTAAATATTATTAGTTTCTTTTTCTTGTATTTTGTAAAGCAAACTGTTCTAAAATTTGGTCGCTCAGTGATTTAGAAATTTGTTGTTTTTGCGATGAAATATCTAGTGAAGAATTTTCAAGCGAATCAACAACAGAGTTCTTTCCAACTGAAATTCCCTGTTCGTAAACAGCCTTAACGATATTATCAAAGTCATATATTCTTGCCATGTCTCTTCTCAGCCTGTTATAGTCAATGTTATTATCTTTAACATAGTTGTCCATAAACCAAGTCTGATTGTTGACCATAGAAGATTCTATAAACTTTTTAGCATCGTTGCTTAGAATATACTTTATCTCCAAGTCTTTGTCGAGTTTGATTGGCTCATCGTTGTAGGACTGCACAACTTCTTTCACCTGTTTATTAAAACTTTGTTGTGCCTCTGTTCTAGCCTGTTGATCAATCTCCCTCTGTTTGAGGTCTACCTTTGGCAACTCTAGTTGCTCTTTGTGCTTTTTTAGCTTAGTCACGCCTCTTATAGCATCTATGGACAGATCCTCGACCATCTCTTGATACTCAGTATCAGAGTCTGAAAACATATCGTCAAATAAAACAGAATACCGTTTCTTTAGCATTCTATCAATTTGCTTGGTGTTAAGTTGCGGGTTTTCTATCTCTAGTTCGAGTCTTGCTATTTGCAACGCATCATTAACATTCGATGTGTTTAGTTTATCTATATCTAAATACTGCCACTTCCAAAACTCATCAGAGTCAATATCTACACCAGATCTTGCAAGTTCGTCAAGTTTTTTAATTCTTTCGTTTGCATACTGTGGCTGTTGAGCGTTCATCTCTTCTCTCAACTTTTGCTCAATCTCAGCCCTTACCTTAGACATATCGTCTTCAGATATTGTTTTGGTTGGTTCAGTAGGTGTCAAAGAACTTTCTTCCTGTTGCTCTACGGTAGGTTCTTGTGTAGTTTCTTGTACAGTTTCTTCGTTGTTACCGATTTCTATATCAGAAAACTTATCGGCCATACCTTGAGCCAAAGCATCTTCAAATTTCATATTAATTTAATTTAATTAGTTTATGCGTCAGCAAATATATAAAACAATAAATATTTAAATTTGTTGAAAAATACAAGTATGAACAAAGACACTATAAATAAAATTAATAAGCGTGACTTGTGTAGGGGGCTATACGGTTTACGCAAGTCTAGAGGACTTACACTAGATGAGCTTTCTTTTTATACAGGAAAGGATATTGGATATTTGTCTCGACTTGAGAATATGAAGTCTTCTCCAAAGTTTGAAATTATATCTGATATACTGTCGTACTACGACATGACAGTAAAAGAGTTCTACGACAAGCTAGACGAGTTTATGTAAAATCTGTTGATGGCGTTACCGCTGGCATCTTTGTCCCAGACTCATTTGGCATATTCAACTTATCATACGCAGATCCACTCTGTTGTCTTGCGTCTCTGCTGAGTCCAAATAAAGATACGTCTTGCATTTGTTTTGTGTTATCTTCACCACCAGTTGCTACACCACCACCTTGTTGCTTGGCAGCCTCTCTGATAAGTTCTTTCTTACCATCAAGCTCTACAATCATTGTCTTTCTTTTCTCTTCCTCAAGCATCTTATCGTTGCGTAGTTTGAGATCATACTCAAGCTGAGTGTTTTGTGCGGTTAGCTGTGCCTTTAGTTGTTCTGTTTGGGCCTTTGCTTGTTCCGCTGCTTGTGCCACCTGTGCCTGTAGTGCTGCGTTTTCTTGTTGCATCTGTTGGCTTCGTTGCAGAGACTCTTTCATACGTTTTGTTTCTCTGATAGCTAGTAGTTGTTCTGCCTTGTCTACATCTTCCTTCATCACCCTTCGGATAGAAAATGCATCCTGTAGGTTTATCATTGGTGGGTTAGACATCAGTGCTATCTCTACTTTATTTTCAATGTATGCCATCTCTTCTGCGTCTGGCAACATTTTAATATCAATTGCAAAGTCACACATTGCTAGGTCTGTGAGTGCTATCTGCTTGATTGCCTCTTCACCAACCATATTTACAAACTTGTCTTTGTTTATACCCTTGCGTATAAGCTGTTGTGATAGTATGGCTACATATCGTACCACATCCTCGTTTATTTTGAGGTATGTATCGTACAGATTCTTTAGTGCTGTTTTGTGTGCAGCAACGGCAAGTTTCTGTACCCCAATGAGTGCCTTCTTGTCTGGCTGTGCTGCGTCTATTGCATCGTTGACACCTATTGTTTCTTTCATACGCATCAACACCTCGTTGTATGCCTGTGACAGATAAGCAACACTCTGGTCTAGTCCGTTGGGTAGATTTATGATCGGTGGCCCTCCGTTTGTTAACGGTGTTCCATCTTCACGAATTGACTTGTAGTATATATCACCAATCTGATCTCTTATTGAACGTGCGTCAAGTGGCTTCATTCCACCAAGCCCCATTCCGTTAAGTCCCTCTACAACAGAGTCTATATTTATTGCGTATCCGCTTGGTGCTGCCTTTGCAATAATTTGTTGCATCTTGAGCTGTATCCTTATCAGCTCGTCTGCGTATGGTATCATCTCCTCGACCTTGGACTTATTCTCCATGTCGTAGATATCTGGTGCATAAACAACAAATCCTAAAGATGTACTTGTAGAATACTTTCCGTTGAGCCTTTCTCTTATGATGTGTTCCTTTAGTCCGTATCCGTATATATAGTCTGTATCTACAATGTAATTACCTGTGTAAACATTTTTAATCTTTTTGTTTGATGTTCTTTTTTCTGCCTTGCTGTTTTTAGGTGTTTCGTTTATCAGTGTTTTAAACCCACCGTTCCTTGCAGATATATTAGTAACAGATATATCGTCTGTTGAGAAGAACTCAAAGTCAAGAACAAGAACCTTAAACTTGTTTAAACGTGACCAATCTAGGTTTGTGTTGTAGTAGTTTCCAAACGATGAGTTCCAG
>Ga0070749_10002786_pt1 | contig 11702 bp, 6 predicted proteins | sample VirMetDEL_Nov_18_FD_75180 | JGI IMG/M metagenome (GOLD analysis project Ga0070749, IMG submission 75180) | Aqueous microbial communities from the Delaware River and Bay under freshwater to marine salinity gradient to study organic matter... | ecosystem: Environmental > Aquatic > Marine > Coastal...
AAAATTAAAAAACATAGGCCCGCATAGAGATTTAGAGGTGTTGTTTAACACAGGTCTTATTGGTTTAGTCGGAGCAAACGGTGCAGGTAAGTCTACGCTAATCAATTCAATCTATGCGGCAATGACAAACGACTTTAGCCGATTTAATGCGACTAAAGCCGAAATTATTTCAAACAACTGCGGCGAAGAAGAAAGTTTTATTGAAGTAGTAGCAAAGCACCGCGGGCGTAGCTTCAACATTCGTAGGTCTCTTCGCCCAAACAAATCTACCTTACAAATTGACGACAGTACTACGTTTACAAAATCTTCAGAAGTTGATGCAGAGATTGCTGGAAATCTTGGTATCTCTAAAGCCGTTATCGACAAATATGTGTTTGTTGACCAATGGCAGATGTTTCAATTTCTTAGCGACACAGCTAGTGAGCGTGCAAAAACTTTTCAGTATTTGTGTGGTACTGAGTCTGCAATGACTATCCACAAAGCTTGCAGTGATTTTGTGTCTAACCACAAAAACACAGACATTGTAGATAATAGCCTTGAACTTCAAGAAGCTCTGGACCTGTCACAGAAACGCATCGATTCTTACGAGAAAGAGTTAGCAGCAGCAAAAAAAGCGATCGTGCCGCAAGCGTTGATTGACAAAGCTAACCAGGATATCGAAGACTGGAGCGAGTACGTTTGTAACTACAAACACGCTTCTGACGCTGGTTATCTAGAAGACTTGGAAAGTAACTTTGAGCGTTTAGAAAAGTACAAAGAAGAACTAGACTCTCTCAAGAAAAGTCTCGACTTGCATAGGAAGTCTTGGCAGGGTTTTTTATCTGACCCTGTCTACGGTCAATTTATTGAAGGACATGAGTACTGGATTCCCAGCTTAAAAAAGACTTACAAGCTACGAAAAGAACTCAAAAAACTACGCAGTGCTTTAGGCACCAAAGATCTTGAGCAAACAATTAATCTCCTAGAAGGCGTCAAGCTTGCGTTTTGGCAAGTAACAAACGACAAAGAAGCTTTAAAAAGAAAAATTGTTGAGCTAGGAGCTACTGAGTGTCCTACGTGTGGTTCTCCGTTTGACAACACATCTGCTTTGCAAGCTGCCCGTGATAGCCTGATTAAGGCCAAAGCAGCTCACGCAAAAGCAGAAGACCGGCTGAAGGCCGCAACCAATGACGCAAAGCTATGCGAAAAGGTTATAGACCTTCGCAAAGAAATTGCTGCTCTTGGTAAAACTATGCCGGACGGTTGGAAGCAAATTAAAGTTTCTAGTTTCCTTTCGTTTGTTGAGCAGTCTGCAGTCGTTAAGAAAGCAATGGCAGAAGCAGAAAGCTATGTAAATAATCAAGAAAAGCTAATTCAAACAGTCTCAGAGTCTGTAGAGCTGATTAAAAGCGATTTTGAAACGTTCAAGGCTTTGAAAAGTAGAAATCCGTCAAAAGAAAAAAGTGAAATAGCTATGAGCTTGATTGAAAATCATGTTATTGCTCAGGACTCTATTAGGTCTTTAGGCGGCAAGATTTCTGAAGCTCAAGAAAACTACAAGCATTACGCCAGGTTACTTAGCGACCTAAAAGACAAGCTTGCTGCGAGGCTTAAAATCCGGGATCTACTGAATACCGTTAGTCGTGTTGGAGAGATTTTCCATTGGAACAATCTCCCAAAGTCAGTATCCCAAGCAAACCTCGAACTTTTGGTTGTTGATATCAACGACAACCTGTCCATGTTTAACAATCCTTTCTACGTAGAAGCTGATGAAGAGCTGACTTTTCGTGTGTTTTTTCCAGGCAAATCACCTGTTAAAGCTAAGCAGCTAAGCGGCGGACAAAAAGTGATCCTATCGATTGCTTTTAGGGCAGCACTGGATAGAGTTTTTGGTCACGATGTCGGCATGATGTTTTTGGATGAGCCTACTGCCGGTCTAGACACAGATAACGTACTTTACTTTCATGACGCGTTGCAGCAGATGGCTACAAAAGTACAGGGTGATAGACAGATGGTCGTTATCACCCACGTGCAAGAGTTGAACGGAGTCTTCGACCAGCTCATTCAGATATAGGGACAGCTATGAGTAGGCGGGAAACGATTTGTCTACACACTGACAAACAGGGCAAAGCATGGATTCTGCAAGAGAACGGCACTCCAGAAAAACTTGCACAATTTTCTAGCTATGTTAGTCTTAAGCCTGGAACTTATCGCGTTATTGGCGTACCAGAAAACTTTTGGTTAATCGCAGAGCTTTACTCGCGTCTGTCTAGAATGGTCGTTGAATCTACGCTGTTAGTTGGTGCAAAAACTGTATGTAGTAATCAAAGCAATGTACAAGATGTGCTGTCGTGCATTTCTACGCTAGAGGTGCACGACAGCCTTTTTAACTGCTGGCACAGGATGGATAACTCTTTGTTTAACCACTACCTGCTGCTGAGCTTGAACGCGACAAAAGAAAAAAAGGGCATTCTTCACCTTTACCAAAATCACTGTATGCGTTCTGTATTTAATTTTTTAGGGATGCACTCTGAAACTATTGCAGTTAAGTTTTTGAAAACCATATATGACCCAAGGTGGTATTTAAACGTAAAAAACCCTTACAACCTTTCTAGTTTTGAAAGAATGTTTGGTTTAAAGAAATCTTCAAGTAAAGCAGCAAAAGCTAACTTCGTACTGCTTAATGAGTTAAAATCAAACTCTAAAGATAGTCATTTTTTGTCTAAGAAGTTTTTAGCCAGCAAAAGCAATGCAGACCAAGAATTTTTTGAAAATCGGCAACTGCTTCATTTCCTTGTACGTAACTGGCTTACAACGTTAGGTTGTCAAAGCTACTTCAACCCAGAAGTGTTTTTTTCGTCTAAACAAGATGTAGAAAACTACCGGCGAAAAATTGGAAAAGAAGATGCGTGAGTTATCTATCAAAATCAAATTCACTAACCCTAGCCTAGGTAACGAAAAAGACCAAAGAACCGGCAGGTTCAACTTTCAAAGAAGCCCAGGCAAAGACGGTAAAATTCTTTTTTTAGCTTCATGGCATCAGTCAAACATGAGGTTTGCTGCGGAAATGCTTGGCAAGCACTACACCGATATCGACAAGATATGCTGGGATATTGAGATTGATGGTGAAGTTCGAGATAAATGCTTAGCTAGGTGTTACTATAGAAAAAAGCCAGGAGGAAAAGAACGCTGGTCTACACACGAGTCGCTTGTAAAAGGGCAGACTATTGTCATCAACTGTGCAGTTCCAGCTTCCATTGACGAAGAGGACTTCTGGTCTTTGATGTCTATCGCAGGCCGATACAAGGGTTTGTCTCCGTGGCAACCTGGAAAATATGGCCACTACGAAGTAGTGAGCATACGGCAAAGGCGTAACCGTACATAAAAAAACGCCACCTAGGCGGCGAAACCTAGGTGGCGTACGTGTGGCCGGATCGCGGTGTATTCTGCTGATCCGCCTGCATTTTAACCAAGGAAAAAAATTAATGCAATGAGGGTATGCAATGCCAAAAAAAAATTTAGTGGTAATCTACAAAACAGACAACATGATTTACTTAAGTCCGACAACAGACAGGATCTACGAGATTCTAGAACCGGTTCTGTCTTTTGACCAATTCATTAAATTGTATGGCTGGGAAAAAGAACAGCGTAAACGTCAAAACTTACCTACAGCTTGGAACGAGCACCACACGCTATTCGTTCTAGACGCAAAAGAAAGAATAGCCACAAATTTCGGGTTCTGGAAACTTATCAGAGATACGCTTCGAGCTAATGGCTATGAAGTAAAATTTAAAGATCTGACTCCTTTAGACAGCAAAATCTTTAAACCTCGCTGGGAAAACATCAAGAAATTCAGTCTTAGACCTCATCAAAAAGAGTTCTTAGAGAAAATAATCAAGAACCGTTGCGGCAGGTTTGATTGCCCGCCGGGTTTTGGTAAGTCTTTCATGATAGGTTTAGTTTGTGCTTTGTTTCCAAAAGCACGTATAGACGTCGTAACAAAACGAGTTTCTGTTTTGCGGGATCGCATTTTCCCAGAGCTTGTGCAAATGGTCGGAGATGTAGGAATTGTAGGCGGAGGCAAAAACATTAGGGGTAAGCGTGTTATGTGCTACACCGCAGATAGCATGCATCATGCAAAGGCAACCGATGCCGACATCTTATTTGGCGACGAGTGTCACGAGCTTGCAGCTGACAAGGCATCTAAAGGCATTGTACGCTGGAGTCGCTCAAAAAATTTCGGATTGTCTGCAAGCCACGATGTTCGTTCTGACAATAAAGACTTGAGAATGCATGGGATATTTGGCCCTATTATTTTTAAAGTCTCTTACGAGCAGGCACAAAATGCAAACATGGTAGTGCCTATTACCGTCAAGTGGTCAAGCGTAATTATGGATTACAATCCGTGTAACGGATTAAAAGATATACCAAAAGAGCGAGCAGGTATATGGCGTAATTCCGTACGTAACGCAAAGATAGCCGAAGACGCAAACAAATACGACGACGAAACACAAGTTCTTATTACTTGCCGAACTATCGAGCACGCTATGAACTTGAAAAAGTTTTTACCCAACTTCACTCTTGTGTACATGGAAAACGGTCTCTCGATTCCAGACCGGTTAAAATACTATAAAGAAGGTTGTTGCCCGCGAGATGAACCTCTAATGGATCTCGACCGCCGAAGTAAGCTAACCAAAGATTTTGAAAATGGAAAACTCAAAAAAGTGATATGCACGACAGTTTGGAATGTCGGAGTTTCTTTCAACAAACTAAATGTTTTAATAAGAGCAGATGGCGGCGGTAGCGTTATCAATGACGTACAGATACCCGGTCGCGTTTCGCGGATAGCAAAAGATAAAGAATCTGGAATAGTTCACGACTATTTGGATTCTTTTGACTACGGCATGAAACTGAAGTCGAAAAAAAGGGCTAACTCCTACCAAAGCCATAAGTGGGAGCAGATATTTCCTTCAAACTACCACTCTAAGACTTATTTAGATTAGGTGCCACATGCGAAGGCGTTACAGTAAGCCTCCACAGGTAGGCTCTAAAGCTAGGGCACCTAGCGTGCCCGCACCTGGAGAAGTCTCTTCCGAACTAAAAAAGTTCAGGGACACGTACACGTTTGAAAGAAGATTCCTAGAACAGTACCGGTCAGGTAAACCATCGAGCTACAACCCACCCAAGGTCGGTGGCAGCAAGTGGGACGGGCCGGAAGAACCAAAAACAAAAGGCAACACGTGGGAAAAGGCTTATCTGAAGCTAAAAAATCATCCCGATGTGCCCGATCCGTGCCTATATGTCAGAATTCTTTTTAGAATTTTACGAGAAAGTTCTTTAGCAACTCCGCAGGTTCAGCAGCTTGTCTCTCCCAACATGTTGAGGCTTGTTGCAGATTTTCTACAAGATGTAGTTATTAGGATGCGGCAACAGTTTGTTGCAGAGTCGCAAAGAGCAGAGATAGCGATCAGAGTCAACGAAAAAGGGGCTGGATATCCTTTTGGTCTTGCAGTATATTACGCGATCGTTGACTCCCGCGTAGGCTTATCGCCGCTCTACAAGTATTGTCTAGCGTCGGAAGCCTGCCAGCAGTTGGCAGCAAAAAAGTCGGATACTCGTTACTCAGTCACACTGAAATCCTTGGCGAAGGAATACGAGTTGACGGCAGCGATGGATTACTGCTGCTTTCCCAAACTTTACGACGAAGTGTGGGGAAATGTGATTCCGTCAAAATTTCGTGTAGCAGCGTGTGGCTACGTCGACTCTGCAATAAAGCAGAATTAAGGTGTATTAAAATGTGGAAGGATTCGAATGAACCTTGCAGGACAATCCAAGAGATTGTCAGGTGCCCACAAAAAACTGCTGTTCTCAGTTTTACTTCGTAATGAAAGTGTATTCCTTCATTTCAACGGCACTCTGACAGTAGAGCACTGGCTCGAAGAACACTACCGGTTTGCTTACCGGATCTTGCTGGATTTCTGGGAAGAAAACGAACGGCTGCCAACTGAAGCAGAGACTTACACAGAAGTAGAAAGTTACCGAGAAGAAGACCCAGACATACTGTCTGAGGTTGCTGAAGGCGAACTAGAAGATTTACTCAATTACGCATACGACGACGAAAACTTCGGAGTCGATCAGCCTGCATCTTCCAAGATGGAGTCTTTTGCGTATAAGGCTGGTAAGAAACTTCTGTTAGAGCAGTTTCAACAAACCGCAGTAGAGCAGCTACTCAGCGGTATAAATGTCGATAACCTCTCTTCTTTCTTTCAGAATGCAGCAACCCAGTCTGAAATACTCACTCACTATGAGCATTCAACTAGCCAATCAAAAACTTTTGGCAAAGACTGGGACAAGAGTAAAACGTCTATAACCTTGAGTACGGGTTTAGACTTCTTAGACAAGTATATGGCAGGAGGTGCACGCGTAGGTGAGGCTTACGGTCTCATGGCACCTTACGGTACGTGTAAAACCACTTTGGCAGTTATGCTTTGGTGTTTAGCTGCCAAACAGAACTACGCAGAAACTCTTCACGACGAGTTTGAAGGCGATAAAGGTCTTTCTTTTTTAGTCACCTACGAAGCTCCTTTGTCCAACGAAATCCAGCACCGTGCGTTGATGTACGCTGCCATGGTTCATCGAACAAGCTTGGATAAGATGGGCATGGATGGGATGAGCTCACTAAACGCTGATCCCGAAAAGCCGCTACCTTACGAGAAAGGTAAGTTTAAACGTGACATCGAAGAAGGGATTTTTCAGCCAGAGTTCGTCAGAGTCCAAAAAGCGATACCGTGGTTAAACGATCACACTGTTTGTTTGGATTTCACAGGGTCAGACCCCGAATGGCCAAGTGCTGGTCATGGCGGTATTGCGGAGATAGTTAACCGCATAAAGCTTGAAATGAGAAATCGTGGGCCTGGCTATTACGTCAAAAACGTCATTATTGACTACTTTGGTTTAATGGTTGATCGCGACAGCTCTCTAGGCCCACAAAAAACTGAAGACCATAAACTCTACCAGAAAAAAGTAGAAGAAATTGTTCAAGGTATAAGCATTAAACTGCAATGCCATACTTGGATACTTCACCAGCTAAGCGGTGCAGCTAACTCAATGCTTAGCCCTACCAAAAGTGTCCATCACACAGATGCAAAAGGATCTAAAAGTTGGGCAGAAAATTTGCACTTTGCTTTTGTAATTGGCAATTTGAACATGGATTCACTAGGTCAGATTGCTTGCACAAAGCATCGTCGTGCAGGTAGAGTTCCGCCAAGCGTTATAAAGGTTGACGGTGAATTTAATAATGTCTACGCACCCGATAACTATCACATAGACGGCAAAGGAAAAATTGTCGATAAGGCAACTGCTGAAGCAGCGGGGGCTACAGATAATAAAGATTACGCAAATCTACAAGCTCAAAATAATTTATATGGTTTAGAAGACGAATCAAAAGTTAATGAGGGAGATAATGAAATATGATGAAAAAATCGCTCTTAACAGAACCCTTTATCGCCGTATAGCCGCTACGTTTGGTCACGTAAAAATACGCAACCAGGGTGAAGCTCAAAACAGGTCACTTACAACAGACATACTTACAGGACGTAAGAAACCTAAAATTTCTTATCCAGGTGAGTATTATGCTATTTGTTGCCCTTTTTGTAGCGACACACGGTTTCGTTGTTACATCAACCATATGTACGGAAGAGACGATGAACTGGGAAAGCCACAACTGCACTTAGCGTATTGTTTTAATGCAGGGTGTGCTTTAGCTAACGGCGATACAAGTTGCTACGAAAAACTAACTGAAATGTTAACAGGACATAAGCTCTACGATTTACGGAGAGCCGAAGTCGCAGAAGGAAAAGAGATAAATGTAAATGAAATAAGAGCAAATTGGCCGGGAGAAGTTGTAAGGGTAGACAGGCTTAAAAGCAATCATCCTGCTGTGAAGTATCTACTCAAACGAGAGTTCGACCCTAAAAAAATTGGCAAGCATTACAACGTACATTGGTGTGCTAAATCTGATAGAAAGTTATGCGAAGGTAGGCTAATCATACCTATCTACCATAATCGTAAAATGGTCGGCTGGCAGGCCCGTGCTACTTACGAGTGCGACTGGAAAAAGTCTACTTTCCCGAAGTACTACACAGCACCAGGAACGCCACGTAGGCACATACTTTACAACTTCGATAACGCAAAAAAGTACAAGTCTATCGTAGTCGTGGAGGGACCTACAGATGTGTGGCGTGTCGGACCGCAAGCAGTGTGCACGCTTGGTGCAACTATAACGTCGCAGCAGCAAGCACTGATTGAGAAGTCTTTCAAACACTTTTCTGGAGTACTGCTATACGACCCTGACCTAGACGACAAAGTTAGTGTAAAGACTGACAGTGCTGTCTCGGTCCTTTCTGAATCTTTAAAATACGGATTCTGCAAAATCAATTTGCCGGACGATAGAGACCCTGCTTCGCTTCCTAGGGACTTGCTACGTACGCATGTAAGCAATTCTACCAAACAGCAAGGCGTCAAATTTAGTTGGAGAAAGAGAAGTATTTCATGAAAAGAAAAATCAGAACAACCTCAGCTTCAGCAACTAAAAGTGTAAAACCTACAAAGTCTTCAGTAAGGTCTACTGCTGTTTATGAAAAAGCCCTAGCAGAGTTTCAAAAAGGGCATGACATATTTTCTTTGACTGCACCTGGTCTTCCCCCTTTGCCCGTAAATTCCGATTTTGTAGAGCACTGCCAGGATCAGGGAGACGATAAAGCTCAGGTATTTGAAGAAGAAATCAAAGACGAAGACGGCAAAAAGAAGAAGGTAAAAAAACTAAGTCCTTCTGAGCTTCTTAAACTTCAGATTAGAGCAGCTTTGCGAGACCAGCGTTTTTTGATGCCCGTAAAAATCGGACCTCACCAGACAAAGGTTGCAGAGTTTGTTCCAGGTTCTCTTTGGGGAGGACAGGAAGTAGACGGCCCAAGAAAAGCCAGTGTCATGGTCATCGGCAAAATGCCGTGGAAACCTGAGTTAGCAGCTGCAAGGACAATGCAAGGTCAAAGCAGTTTATTGATGCTGAAGATGGTTAGAGACCTGGGTATTAAAGGTGCGTCTAAGTGGTACATGACTAACTTAGTCAAGTTTATGCCGCCTAACTACAAAACAGCACTTAGAGCAAACTGGATAAAGGATGGCCTGTATTTACTTCACCATGAACTAAAAATTGTTCAGCCAGATTACATACTTTGTCTGGGATCAGACGCTTCAAAAGCCATACTAGGTTCAAAAGCTAGCGTTACGTCGATGGAAGGGGTTGTATCTGAATTCACGTACAACATCGGTATGAACGATTCTCAAATCGGAGAAGACTGGGAGAAGACGGCAAAGGTAATGACTGTCGTGCACCCTGACCGAGTTATTCGCGACCAATCAGCAAGCAGACAACTTCAGCGTGGCTTGGCTGTTTTCAACAAGCTCATAAGCGGTTTAAACGTTGCAGTCGAAGAAAAAGTAAACCATCGAGTGATCGATAACTACGCAGATCTACTAGACAGTTTGGTTGAAATAGAGAAAGACCCAGGTAAAGAAGACAGCGTAATCGCAGTTGACGCTGAGTGGCACGGCGAGCACCCAATCAATAAGGGTTCTTACGTGCGTACTATTCAGATTTCGTGGAAACCTAAGCACGCCCTTGGTATTAAGTTGCACGACGCTGGAGGGTCAGTTACTGAAGGTTTTGCAGGAGAGCATGGAAAGCTAATGCCGGAAGCAGTTAACTTGCTGCAAGCTTTTTTTAACGGTAGTGAGCATTTCAGGAAAAAGCGGGTAGTTGGGCACTTCTTTAACGCTGACTTAGAGTGGCTGGTTCATATGGGAATCGACATTCGCGAGCCGTTTAAATGCCCTTTGAGAGACGTAAAGCTAAAGACTCTCCGCAAAAGTTCAGACAGCAGTGAAACCGAAGAGCTTGTGGATTTCTACCGAGCTGACGGATTTAAGTTAAAAGACACTATCCCGGCTTGGTACAGGACTAAGTACGAAGGCGGTGCTGACACAGGCTTAATGGCTCACGCTATCGAAGAAACCGCGAGCTACAAGCTTGAAACCCTTGCAATGCGTTTTACGGAAGCTCCCAGGTATGACAAAAAGCTTGACGAATGGAAAGTAAATTACTGCAAGCAGCAAGGCATAGAAAATAGTGATTTGGAAGGCTACGGAGAATGTCCTGACGATATCCTGCTACCGTACGGCATGTACGACGCAGACGTAACTTTAAGGCTTTTCTACAAGTTTGATGTTTTGTTAGACGAAGATCATGACGGTAATTGTTGTCGTGAAGCTTTTTGGGAATCGCAAATAGCTACGCCTGCTGTTCTAGAGATTCACAGGACAGGTCTACTTGTCGATAAGCCGAGAGTCGATTTCCTGACCCAGGCTTTTGTTGATACTAAAAAATCTTTAGAAGATAAGCTTAGAGCTAAAGTTAACTGGCCTGACTTCAACATTCGGTCTACGCAGCATGTAAAGGAACTGCTATTTGGACACAAGCTAAACGGTAAGATTGATAAAGACACCGGTAAGCCACTAAGAATACGACCTGAAAATGCTAAGACTCTAAATCTGACACCTTTATTTGATACTAGCCAGCCTCCAAAGCCTTGGGCAGATATTAAGCTTGCAAATAAAGAAGATGAGCACTCACCTTCTACGAGCAAGCAAGTTCTTTCTATTCTCGGCAGGTCAACTAAAGACGAAGAAAAAGCAGATACGGTAAACAAAATTCGAGATTACCGTTTTCTAGACCAAGTCCTTAAAACTGTTCTTCGTCCACCTGTCCTGGACAATCTTACAGATGAGCCTGTTAGAGATCCTGAAGGCTTTATGTCTTATACCGACGGGCTGGCTTCTATGGCCTGCGATGACGGTCGAGTGAGAACACATATTTACCAGACTAAAGAAACTGGAAGGTGGTCTTCAGCCAGACCTAATCTGCAAAACATAAGTAAGCAGAGAGACCCCGACTATAAACGCTTGCTAGGTGATTCGTATAAGTACAGTTTGCGAAGCGTTTTAAAAGCTTCGCCTGGGCATGTGCTTTTAGAAGCTGATTACGTCGGAGCAGAGTTATTTGGCATGGCTGTAATGTCTGGAGATCAGAATATGATTTCTCACGCACAGCGAAACCAGCTGCCTGAAGATCATCCGGATTTCTATGACATCCATTCTAACGTAGCGTGCTTTGCTTTCCGTTTACCCTGTTCACCAACTAAAAGTGGCCTGGAATCTATCGGTAAAAAGCATATTAGAATTGTGGCTAAATCAGTTATTTTTGGAATTGCTTACGGACGAGGTGCTAAAGCCATTGCCGTAGCTGCAAAAGAGCAAGGTATTGATATTAGCCAGGATGAGGCTCAGGCAGTAATTAACGCTATCTTTGAAATGTACCCAGGCCTTGTACCGTTCTTCAACGAATGCCAGCAAAGGGCAACCGGCAACTTCTTGCAGGAAAACCCAAATACTGGAGACATGGAAAAGGTGAAAGCTAATTACTTAGTAAATTGCTACGGCAGATACAGAAGGTTCCCTGACTCGGGCAAGGACAGAAGCTTAGCCGCAGAGTTTGAGCGGCAAGCCATGAACTTCCCTATTCAAAGTATGATTGCTTCTGCAATGAGTAGAGCTATTGCTCTGATTCATGACTACAAAGAGCGTCAACTTGAAAAAGGGCACAACAT
>Ga0070749_10002787_pt1 | contig 11700 bp, 14 predicted proteins | sample VirMetDEL_Nov_18_FD_75180 | JGI IMG/M metagenome (GOLD analysis project Ga0070749, IMG submission 75180) | Aqueous microbial communities from the Delaware River and Bay under freshwater to marine salinity gradient to study organic matter... | ecosystem: Environmental > Aquatic > Marine >...
GAAGCCTCCGCCGTACCGCTACCAGCTGGCTGGTACTGTTTAGAGGAGAACTCTCCTACTCCCTCAAAGATCAGGCTATCCGCTGTCTGGGCTAAATCCAGGGCCGTATATGCGCTGGCCAGACGCTTACAGATGAGGCGAGAGCTGGAGCTTGCAGCTGTAGATTTGGAGATCAGCGCGATTACAAACGCTGAATCTGCCCAGACTACGCGCGGCCGGATGCCTCCGGCGGCGCTGGCTGAAGAGGGAACCCCATCCCCATCTGAGAATTGGACCTGCTCAAAGTAAGCGCCCTGCCTGGAGGAGGCCCATTGAATCAGGCGATTGTTTATGTAGACGCTGGCTCCGGAGTTATCCAGCGCCTCTCCCATCAGACAGATGTTCTCCGTAATGGGGTTGTAGGCTCCAGATAGCTCCCCTGGGCTAAATCCAGTAGACGGATCGATATCGAGGGAGGAGGCCAGCGCCGCCGGAGAGTGAATCTCCCAGGACTGGCCCTGATCTGTTGATCGGTAAACCCTGATCTGAGCCGTAGCGCCGCCCTCGTTATTTTTCCATTGGGCCAGAAGTACCAGATCCGAGCGGATCGAAATCAGACAGGGATAGCGCCGCCCCTCTCCGCCTAAGCCCGTAGCTACTACATGCTGAAGGTTCGTCCAGACGCGAGATCCGGCCGGTCTGCGTTCTACGATCGTTCTGTAGTTAGAAGACCCTAAATCCTGTTCATATGCTACCAAAACGCTCCCATCTGGGAGAGTACAGATATCAGAGACGTATCGGGCAGTAGTACCAGAATCAAACTGGAGCAGGCCTCCAGCTACCAGGACTGTAGGAGGCTCCTGGCCTCGATAGGTAGCGTCTCCGCTCCGCCTCCAGACGTAGCCAGCTCCGAGCCCAGGATCTCCGGCGGTCCCTGCTCTAATGATCTGGAGCTCCAGCGCCGATCCGGCGATCTGATCTCCGCTGGTATCGAGTACCAGATCGCCGCTGTTAGAGGCGTCCGGCTCCGCCAGACCTACATATGCGCCAGCCTGGGTATAGTTAGACGTATCAGCGGCCCCAGCGCCGGTAACGGTCCCAGGCGTCTCCAGGTAGGAGGTAGAGACGCGCGGATCTGGGACGCCGATCCCTGAATAGGTAGGCTGTGATTTGTCTACTCCAGGCATCCTCTCTCCATCTGCGCACGCGTGCGCAATTTAGCGCCTGCGTCTATGGCCGGCTCTATCTCTCCGGATCTGAACATTACCTACAACGCCTCCAGCTACTCCGGCAAGGGCGGCCGCGCTCGCGAATGCGGCCGCCTGCGGAAACTGGAGGGCCGCTGCGGCTACTGCGGCGCGTCTCAGGTACAGCTGGCCTACCTCAGCCAGAACAGCGGTAGCGCCGCCCCTGGTAGCCTCTCCCAGCGCCGCCTGTAGGCTGATCTCCTGATCGACTAATGCCGCTCCGAATTTGGAGCCAATGTCTACCAGTTGATCTCCGTAGCGCTCATATTCGGCCGCCCTGGCCTCCAGGGCGCGCGCCTGCTCCTGGGCTAACTGTTCCTGATGTTTTCTCTCATCCTCAAGTTCCTTTTGACGCCTGGCCGCTTCAGCTTCCAGGCGCTGGCGCTTGCGCGCGTCCTCAGCCTTAAAGCGCTCGATTCTGGCCCGCTCCTCTCTCTCCTCCCTGGCTGCATTCGCCGCGCTTTCCCTGGAGGCCTTAGCCGCCGCCCTGGCCGCCTCCTCAGAGGCGCGCGCAGCGTCTGCGGCATCTCTCCGCGATCTGATTTCGTTATAGTTCTGGTTAATCAGCTCAATTTTTGCGGCCGCCTCTTCATTCAGCGCTTCTACCGATGCTCTGGCCGCTGGGAGATCCTGATCCCTGATCTGGGATACCCTCTGGATAGCGGCTGAGAGTTCAGCCTGATCTAAGCGGCCGGAGTCGATCTGCGCTTGTAGCTCCTGCTTCTGCACTTCCAGCGCCGCCTGGCGCGCGCCGATCTCCAGCTGCTTTACGCGCGCGCTCTCTCTCGCATTCTCGATCGCCTTCTGTTGTTGGAGATCGAGGGAGGAGAGCTCTCCAGCCTCCTGGAGTAGTAGGATCCTGGAGTCCTCTACTCCGGCATTGAATGCGTTCCACGCCTTAGCGGCCGCCTGGACGCGCTCCGGAGAAAGGCTCTGGTAGGTACCATCCAGGGCCGCCTGGAGGCGCTCTGCCGATTGCCTGGAGTCATATAGGACTGTTTCCAGCTCAGAGAATGCGGCAACGCCTACAGCCAGGGCCAGACCTAACGGGCCAGTCAGGGCGGCCGCTAAACCCTTCACAGCCTGCGTAACGAGCCCCATATTTGACTGGACTACCTGAAGACCCTGTTGAACAAATACCTGAGCGGGCGGAGTACCAGCGGACAGCTGAGAGGCTACGTCTGGAAGCTGGAGAGCCAGGGACTGGACAGCCTGGCCCGCTTGACTGGATGATTTGGCTACGCTCTCCGTAGCCCTGGAGAATCCGGCGGCGCCCTTAACAGCGGAGGCCTGAGCCTTAGAAGCAGCGCGGATCGATTTGTTGAGTTCGCTTACAGCCTTGCGCGCTTCAGCCGCTGTAATGTCTGGGATCTCAGCCAATTTACGGCGGAGATCCCCGATCTCCGCTGTATAAGTCAACTGGATATTATCTGCGCTCGCCATAGTCAGCGCCTCCCCTGGGCCAGAGCTACCAGATCGCGTCTGAGAGTCTCAGTTAGCGTCTGGCCCGCTTTCTTGCCTGGTTTACGTACCAGCTCCAGCCAGGCTCTCCGGCCAGCCAGGCGCGCCGTAGGAGCCCCCTGGCCGTGCTTCCTGGTAAGGCGCCGCCTCCAGTATTGCCTGATAGCCTCTCTGGCCGCCGGAGAGTCTCCGCGCGCGGCTACCCTATCCGCCTCAGCGTCCAGGCTATCCTGAGTCCGGACGCTCCAGCGGATCTTATACGCGTAGGAGCCCCAGCGGTTTCTGGCATCGTTTAACAGTACGTTCTGAATACGGATCTCAGATAGCCGGAGCTCTCTACGGAATGAGCGGCGGCTAAGGCCTGTCCGGACAGGCCAGGAGGCTACTGCGGCCGCCTCGATCTCATCCAGGATCTGATCTGTCTCCTGGATAAACGAGCTGGCCGCTCCCTCTGACGTTCTGTCCAGTAGGCGGATTAGCTGATCCTGATCTACCTCGATCGAGGCTACGCCAGATCGGTAGGTTTCTGGCATTAGCTCTCCCTGATTCTAAGCCGAAGATCCGCCAGATACAGCGCTTGCGCTCCGGAGTCCAGGGAGCTCCACCATTCCAGATCCTGGCCGTACTCCCTACAGATCCGGAGAGCGTTTCGCATTAATCCTCCGCCGCCTCCGGCGGATCGGAGAAATTTACAGCGGTCAAGACCTCTTCTTCTTTGATTAGAGACTGAATGGCCCAGGTATAGGCGGCGGAGGCGGCTACGATCGTCTCATTCAGATCGGCTCCAGCCTCGATCAGCTGATCAAATGCGGAATGTCCCAGGGACTCCAGGGACTGGCCTACCCTCCAGGGGCGCGGGCGCGGGCGCGCTGGCCAGGCTACGGACTCCGGCCAACAAATCAGGAGCGCCGCTGCTCCCAGGGCCATGATGATCCCTGAGCCATTCAGCGCCGCCTCATCCCTGGAGAGAGAGAGCGCGGCCAGCGCCCCAGGGCGCTCCAGCTGGACCTGGAGGCCAGCCAGGGTAACGGTAGGCGCTTCCATCATCGGCTACTGATGTAGGCCTTAGCGTTGTAATTCAGCGGCCCAACAATCTGGAACGAAAGAGAGATCGTGGAAGGGCTACCCTCCTGGAGCTCCCAGCTCGTGAGGATCAGATCATCCATCGTGATGGCCCGCGCTTCAGCCCCATAATCAAAGCTGAAATCTCCATCATTGGCCGGATAGTCTCCCAGATCGGCCAGGGTAGAGGTAAAGCCGATCGTCAAGCCCATAGCCAGATCATGAAACCCTTGATTGTTACCTTCAACCTGGCCGGAGACAGAGAGGGTAGGGTAAACCCGCTGCCCTTTCCGAACGCCAGACGTAGCGCCCCTGGACTGATAGACCTCCGCCTCTCGCCCATCCGGAACCAAGCCAGAAACCTGGAGATCTCCATTACTGAGAGCCAGGGAGGCGCTGTTACTGTTGTCATCAGTCAGGGTAAAGACCCCATCAGTAAAGTTTGCAACGATCGCAGACATGGAACCTCCTAAGCATTAGCCCCAATGAGCCAGATTTTATACTCAGCTGGAGCGGCGCTGGTATTTTCGTGAATGTGGAACTGAGAGTTAGAGCTAACGTCCAGGCCTACAGCGCCAAAATCTACAGCTACAGACTGGCCAGCGCTCAGGATCACAGCGTCTCCATTTGCGTTGAAAAATGGGATCGCATTCGATGCATGGCCCTCCCAGCGGATTTCGCCGGAGATGCAGCGGATCAGGATGCCCTTAAGCTCTCCCAGGTCCAGATCCTGTCCGTAAATGTCCGTTAATTGTCCGGCCGCCTTCAGGTTGTACAGATCTCCGCCTCCAGCGGCCAGATCGGAGCTCCGGAGATAGACCCGATCAACCTGGCCGGACTGTTGGCCATTAATCCAGCGGCGGCCGCCGGCTCCATTCCCAAGGTTATGATCTACCGCTCCAGTATGGGGCTCGGAGGCCTCTAACTTAGCGGCCGCAGCGATGATTAGCAGCGCTGAGAGCTCAGTAGCCATTACCGATCCCTGGGAAGATGCAGCTTAAAGGTAAGTGTGATCAGGAGCCATTCTGAGCCAGTAGCCTCGATATCATAGGCTACCTGGAGGGCCCTTACCCGCCCTGGCCACGTTCTGGCGGATAGGATTACCTCCGCTGCATCCCTGGCCGCAGCATGGGCGCGCCCCATGCTAACTGCATCATCATCTGCGGTATGACGCGCCGCGAATACAAGTTGAGATCGATGCTCTATCGAGCTTCGCAGGAACTCAGCGGAGCCCAGATCAAGCCATGCCTCTAAATGTGCATAGCCCTCTCTGGTAGCGTCCATCCAACGGCCCTGGCTCCATCCATCGGAATCCAGCGCCGCATAACCGGTAACGTCCAGGGACTGGAGGGAATTGAATAAACCCTCATGTATAGCTGCATAGTATGCAGCGTCTCTAATCAGCGCCATAACGGCCGCCCTGTAGGCGACAGGCGGATCACAGGGGCGCCGCCTCTCCGCTGAGTAGGCGATTCATGATCATAATTGAAACGCAGGCGAGCCTCAGCCGATCGGAGCTCGAATGCGAGATCCTTAGATGCCTGAGCCCAGGAGCTATCGAGGCCTCCAGGGATCGCCTGAACACACAGCTGAAGGGATCGAGTCAGTAGCCAGGAGCGGTAGCCGGTAACCTCTCGAATGGTCCAGGGGCGGCGCCCATCATCCAGGAGGCGCTGGATTAGCTCATAATAGGCCTCATCGATCTGAGGCTGCCAGCCTGTATTATCTCCGCGCTCTCCCTGTTTCTGGGGAATCCGTGATTCCAGCTCCGGACGCCTGGAGTAGAGATCATTGGCGCTAATCAGGTTCGGAGGGACATACTGGCATAGGTAAGCGGTAGTTCTGAACGTTGGATAGGCGGCGCCTCCGAGCGTCAGATCCCAATATACAGTCCAGCCCTCTCCCAGCGTCTCCGTAGTCCCTGGAGATACATCATACTGAGCGATCGATCCGGAGATCGTCACAGCCTGAGCGTCTACCAGATACGTACCGTCTGGACGCTGGACGCTGACTGTCCCTGAATCCGGAGCGATCAGGCCTCCGGCGGCCCCATACCTGACAGGCGCCTGTATGGTCTGCGTAGCGCCGCGCTCCAGGAGGTAGGGAACGGGCCTCCCCCATGCATAGGTCTGTTGGCGGAAAGCCATTAGTCAGCGGCGGCGGAGGCGCTGGGGTTAATCTGGAGCTCCTGAGCGATAGCTACCAGATCTGGAGGCATGTACGCGCCTGGAAGGTGTCCTAGCTGCTCCTTAATGCGCTGGACTGCCTTAGATCCATGGGTACGCCAGAGGGAGCGGATCGAGGCGATCAGAGGTTCAGTAGCCAGGCGGATCTGGACCTCGGAGAGCGCGCCGCCGGAGAGGCGCAATAGCTGAGCCTCCAGCCATTGATCGCGCCCCTCCTGATCGCGCTCCCAATAGATGATATGTCCCAGCGCCTGGGGCCGCTCCCAGGCATCCGCCCAATAGACTACGGAGCGCCCCTGTCCATCCTGGCCAGTGTAGCGGTCCAGATAGGTAGAGTCTGCGACGTTTACCCGATCAGCGCCGAAGGCTACCGCTGGAGTATCATGGGAGATCTCCTGATAGCCCTGGCGCCGCAGCGTCATGATGTAGCCCTCTCCCTGGCTGGCCCTGGGAGCGTTTCCGTTAAGTCCTGGCTCATGCCACGCCTTCGCAGGCATAGGCACGATCCGCCCATTCCTACAGCCCAATTTGGCCGGACTGATCATGTAGGTCCAGGGACCGCGATAACCAGGGAGGCGGAGCGCGCCTCCGGCCAGGGTAGGGCCAGCGGAGCTCCGAGCCAGGGACGGCGTAGCGCCTGACTGGCTCGGAGAGGGCGGAGAGGAGGAGGGAAAGGGCATTCTCTACCTATTCAGATCAGGAGACGTGGCGGATAGCCGCAAACCGGCCAGCCTCCAGGATGCCAACAGCGTTGTAGCTGACAGTCTCGACACGGGTAACGCCGCCGCCAGGGCGGCGCGCCTCCATAGTGTACCAGCCAGCGTCAACGAGCGTCTCAGCCTCCATAGGCAGAGCAACGCGCTGATGTTTACTCAGGATAGCGCCAGGGCCGATCAGGATGCCCAGATCGTCTCCGCCGTCGGTATCGAGCTCAGCGCCCAAATAGAAATCAACGCCCCACTCACTGAACAGGTAAGCGCCGGTATCCATGTTCGACACCATACCCTGAGTGTTCTGGCGGAACTGGACAGCGCCGGAGAGGGCCAGAGCATCGGAGGTAAGGTCTTTAGCGCCCTTCTCAGTAATCAGGGCCAGCGCAGGACCGCCAGAGACGCCCCGATTCTTAAAATCAATCACCCCATCCTGAAGCGCGCTCCAGGTGAGCGCCGTTGCAGTAGTGCCGATCTCATAAGTAGCGGAGGAGGCCAAGGCGCAAACCCTATCAATCCAGTCGTTAAACCAGAGCTTCAGGCCTTCATTAGCCAGCATCGCCACAACGGTAGGAGCGATCTCGCCAGTAAGCAGGCTCTCCTGAAGCGAGCGCGCAAAGTCGCCAACGTCGCGAGCATAAGCGCGGCGCGCCGGAGTAACGGTAGCGCTGTTAGTGGTGCTGAAGTTAGTGGGGCTCGCCTCAGTACCTTCAGCGGTAGCGGCCAGCTTACCCTGGCCCAGAGCGGCCAGCGAGATCGAGACTCCGAGCTCTCCAATCAGAGGGCCCATCATTTCGTCCCGAGAAAGAATATCCATGATCACCGGATGCCCCATGAGGGCGCCGTTCTTCTGGCTCTCATGCAGCGCGATCTGGATAGTGCGACGTGCAACGGCGATGTTCGCATCGCCGATCCCAGCGTTAGAGTACCAAGCTCCAGCGGCCATAATTACCTCTCATCCTCCGTTGCGGTTTCTACTCGTTTTAACGTCCGGCGACGGATGGAGGGAAGTAGCCGATCCCTACCCTGAGAGATCGGCAAATGTCAAGGGATTAACCCTGAAGAGCTCGTAGCCAGTCAGCCATATTATCAGCCTGGGGTAGCTCTCCAGGGCCAGGAGCGCGCGCCTGGGGCGCCCCTGGAGGCGGCCGGACAGCGGAACGCGCCGGAGGCGGAGCCTCCTCCGCTGGGAGATACCCTTTCAGCGTAGCAGGGATCGAGGGCGCCGCCTCCGCCTCTCCGGCCGCATAAGCGGCGCGCGCGCTCATCATCTCAGACCACCATTTAGCAGCGGATTTGCCGCGCTCTCCAGCTGGGGCCGCCTCCCACGCTTGACGCAACGCAGCGCGCCCCAGGGGATCGCGAAAACCCTGATCGACAAGCGCAAGATCCTCCAGGTGTCGAGCCTGGAGCGCCTGAACTTCCTTTGCAGCCGCTTCCCTGAGCTCAGCCAGGGCGGAGGTATGAGAGGTCCGCAGATGCTCTACAGCGGCGCTGATCTCTTCGAGCTCTTTACGGGCCTGATCGCGCTCTCTCCGGACTGCGGCAAATCGATCGTAGGGAATGCGAGCCCTGCGGCCGCCCTCCTCCAGATCCTCCAGATCGCCGCTGTCCTCTCTCCAGAGCGCGCCCTTCAATCGGCGCGCGATCTCATCATAGTTGATCGTATCGCTCACTCTTGACCCTCCTGGTTTTCAGTAGAGGCCAGGGCCGCCTGGACCTCCTCTCCGTAGAGAATCCCATAGGCATCCTCTGGGTAATCATCTCTCTCTACCAGATCCGCCGGTAGTCCATTCAGCGTAGCGGCGGAGCGCCGGAGGATCTCTGAGTCCATACGCCTACAGTCTGGGTAGACAGTCGAAACAAGTTCAGCCAGGGCGCGCGCCTCCGCCTCCGTAGGCGCTCCGCCGGTAGACTCCAAATCAATAGGAAGTCCCAGGGCGGATAGCGTAGACGTTTCATAAAGCCGGATCGCGCGCCCCAGCGCCTCCGGATCATACGCTGGCGCATCTTGCCAGTGAGCTCCTGGCCGCTCCGGATCAACGTCCTCCCAGCTGAGGACAGTCTCTGGACCTGTAGAGATCCCAGACTGGCCGGTATCCGCCTCCGTATCCTGGCCGGAGAGGCGTAGGCCTCTCACATTACGCTGAGGGTGAGAAGCATCATCCACGCCAGAACCCCAGGCAGTCCAGCGAACAGCCGTTATCAACGTCGCCTCTACCAGGTGATTAGTCTGGTATACGTCATCTGGATGCCCCGTAATGACGATCCGATGAAACGGAACCCCATTAGCATACCTCCAGGGGTAGGCGTCTCCATCGTAACGCTCTCCGAGCGCCGCCTCTGTTACGTCTTTATCGCCGTCCAGGACTCGATATGTAGGGCGCTCCAGGTCCGTTAGATCGTAGACCTCAGAAACCGTCCGGAGCTCAGATCCCAGCGTCCGGCGCGCCCTATGCCTGATAATAGTGGGCTCCTGATAAGCATCATCTCCATAAGTGAGATCGAGATCATCAGGTGTAATCACCTTCAGCGCTAACAGCTGTTCCCGTTGGCTCCAGTCAATGAGGACGCCAGCATACCCAGCGCCGATCCGGTAGCGGAGCGCCTGGCTGGAGGCTCGGATCTGCTCCGTAGGCATAGGGCGCCCTCCGGCGGAGGCGTAGCGATCGATCAGGGTCCGCGCGCTGTAGTCTCCCAGCTCCGTAGCCAGGCCAGGATCGAGATCATCCACTAACGGAGGGACGCGATAGGCTCGCATGAATCGAGCTACCCAGGAGGCCAGGAGATTACGCGATAGATCAGGCTTACCCACTACATAGCGCCGATCTCCCAGGCGCTCCGTAATTCGCGCGCCTACATCGGAGGCATGCCTCTGGCGGAGGATACGCACAGCCAGCGCCGCCTGCTCCTCTGGCGTGCGCTGCATTGCTCCAGTCCAATTCCAGATCGATCGATGCATAGATCCTCCGCTTATCGTCGCGTTCCCTCTACCATAGGAACTAAGGCATACCTAACAGAGTCAAGCCCATCCTTAGCAGGATCGCGCGTCGATCCTTGCCAGCGCTCCAGATCCTCTACTACGGCTGAACATCTGGGATGGACGTGAAACCTCGGAGCCTCCGCCGGTAGCATCATTCTATGCATGATTTCGAAACCCTCCCAAGCGCTCCGATCGTATTTCCTGGGAGTCTGCATATAGCGGAGAGGCGAGGGTAGACGTTCGCTCCAGCCTCTCCGATGGATATCGAGCCCCAGCGCTTTAGCGATCGCTGATTTGAGACGATCGTTTGATTTCTGGCCGCCTCTCCGATCCCCATGATGGGCCCGATCTCCTACCCAGAGATCTACGTCTGCGATCGTTAGCCCATTGCGAGCCAGGAGCTCCAGGAGCGCCTGGGCATCCTGCTCAGTTTCCGTCCGGCCGTCTCCCTTGACGTGATCCCATACCCAAGCCTGAGATGAGAGCGAATGGCCAGCGACAACAATCAGCGAGATCCGCTGCGCTCCTGGCTTGCTACCATGATCAATCCCGATCCCTACCCTGGAGCCCTCCGGCGGCGGAGCATCGGAGAGACAGTGCGGGCCCCAGCATTTGAAGTACGCCTCATGCAACCTTGGACGCCTGGAGCGCCCCATTCGCATCTCTGCCTCTACCCCAGATAGTCCAGACTCAAACTGATCGATCTCATCTTGATCCATCCAGGGGAGATCTACCAGGCCTCCCCTGGGAGTCACAGCCTCTAAGCTCAGTTCAGTACGGATCTGGCCAGCCCAGGGCCTGGAGGGATCGTCTACCTGTTCCCATAGGTAGGACAGATCCTCAGCTGTTCCTAAAGTGGGGGTAAACGTCTGGTACATTCTCCCTTGACGCCCCAATAAGCGCGGCCAGAGCTCAGCGTAAACGTCTCCAGGCAAGGGCTCATCAGTGATGACTACATCAGCGCGCGGACCGGCCAGATTCTCCGCTCTGAACGTTCCGCAGCGGAGCTCGCCTCCAGCGCCTGGCCCTCCAACGATATCAAAAACAGCCAAGCGTTGACCCTTTAGACCTCCGCCCTCATACCGGATCGATTCTTTAAACCAGTTTCGATCAAGCCCTTCCCAGAAGTATCTGAGAGTAGAGCCGATCTGGCTCCAGGTATTGCCGCACAAAATGACAGTCTGCGGCCCTGGCCTTTGCCAGTAGAGCTCTCCGGCCAGGGCCCTCCTGGCCAGCTCCGCTATCGCCAGCGATTTACCCAGACCATTCGCACCCCATGCCACAGTGAGGCGATACGGAGACTGAAACAGAGCGCGCTGAGAATCAGTCCAGCGCCGGATCGGCCGCCCCAGGCGCTCCGTTCTCCGCCTCCGCTGATCTGTCAGGAGCGATCGGCGCTGACTCATACGATCTCCAGGCGCGCGCCTGGCCGCCGAAGTCTCAAGTGACCTCGATCGGTAACTTCCAGCGCGTAGCCTCTCCGGCGGAGCCATTCCGAAACATAGACCTCCAGATCCGGATCTGTAGCCTCCCTGGCATCCTCCAGGACTCTCTGGCTCCATTCATCATCCGATAGATCGGCCGGATCAACGTCTCCAGCGCGCGCGGCCGCCTCCCTGAGATCCCATAGCTCAGAATGAGTTGATTTAAGCGCCCTGGCCGCCTGTCCATAGGCTGTAGATCCGGCCGGAGCCTCCTGAAGCGCGCGCCCCAGAATCTCCAGCTGCCAGATCAGAAGCTCCGCCCTGGACATAGCAGCCAGATCAGGGAGCGCGCCTCCTCCGGCCGCCTCCGGCGCTCCGGCGCTGGCCTCCGCCGCAGCGTCTCCAGCTCCGAGCTCTCCAGTCTGCCTCAATTTGGAGCGCTGGAGGCTGATCCGCTGCTTCAGACGCTTGCGCTCCTGGCCCTCGATACCGCTGGCCAGAACATCAACAGCGGCCGCTGGCTCCAGATCGTAGCGTCTGAGCAGATCGCGTATCTGGCGGATCGAGATATCGCGCGATCTGAGCGGCCGATCGCTACTCATGGGTATTTTGGAGCCTGGGAGGGAAGAAAAGCGAGATTACACCCCA
>Ga0070749_10002790_pt1 | contig 11694 bp, 12 predicted proteins | sample VirMetDEL_Nov_18_FD_75180 | JGI IMG/M metagenome (GOLD analysis project Ga0070749, IMG submission 75180) | Aqueous microbial communities from the Delaware River and Bay under freshwater to marine salinity gradient to study organic matter... | ecosystem: Environmental > Aquatic > Marine >...
AAGAGGACTTGCAAACAATAAGATCGACACCAAGACAAAGAAACTTCGTGTCATCAGTTGTTTCGGGAACCAAGAGTATGGCGGTGAACTACCACCATGCGAATACCTTAGAACAAGTAAGGTAAATGGGAACAAGAGTTATTGTGGTGGTTGTGGTTGTGGAGATCGTAAACAAACATGGTTGATTGCAGAGGGTGATGAATATAGTAAGTTAGATTATCCAAAGGTAAGTTGTCCTTTGAACATGCCAGGATTTACTAACTACGAGAAGTCATCCCCAGATGAAGGAAAATCTCCAATCACCAGACGTTACTACATCGAACAAATGGACATGAAAGATGTAGAAAAGGTTCAAGTAACTATCAACGGCGCACCAAAACAAGACTGAAGTTCATAATCTCTTTCATGCCTCTCCTGTGTTCTTATACATAAATAGGAACACAGGAGATTTTTATGGCCGCTATCAATTCAAGAGAAGACCTTATTGATTATGCCATGAGAAAACTAGGTGCGCCTGTTGTTGAAATCAACGTAGATTACCAACAAGCAGAAGATAGACTCGACGAAGCACTTCAGTTTTTTACTGAGCGACATTTCGATGGTGTTGAAAGATGCTACTTCAAGCATCAGGTAACATCAACGGATATCACAAAAGGTTATATTAGCACGAACGATCTTCCTCCCGTGGATGGTGCTACAGGCACAGGTCCAAGGGGATCTGATATCGTAAGTGTTGTTCGTGTGTTTAGATTTGATGCTGCGACTGTAAACATGTTCAATGTTCGATATCAGTGGGCACTGAATGATGTTTTTGGTGTTAATACAATGAATGCAATAGGTGGTGGAGGAGATAATGCCCTTGCGAGTTACGATGTCTTCCGAAGATATAACACTCTGATTCAGGACTTCTTTAGTCCAGAAAAGATGATTCGTTTTAGTAAAGTAACGAACAGACTTCATCTTGATATGAAATGGGATGAAGATATTAATTCTGGTGAGTATTTGGTAGTAGAGGCATATGCTGCTCTGAATCCAGAAACCTTCACAGAAATCTATAACGATCGTCTTCTCAAGAAATACTTTACCGCGTTGTTGAAGAAACAATGGGGAACAAACATGCTTAAGTATGATGGCATTCAGTTGCCAGGTGGTGTCAGTCTTAAGGGAAGTGAAATCTATAGAGATGCGGTGGAAGAAGTAGAGAAACTCGAAGAAGAAGTTAGACTGACATACGAACTACCCATAGACTTCATGACGGGGTAATAAATGGCAACAAATCCATACTTCAACTTTAGAAGCACCGCTTCTGAGCAGAATCTCATCGAAGACCTTACCATTGAAGCAATCAAAACAATGGGTATGGATGTTATTTACTTACCAAGAGATTTCGTCAAGAAGGACAATCTCTTTGGTGAAGATATTCTCAGTAAGTTTACATCGACATATGAAATCGAAATGTATCTTCAGAGTGTAGATGGTTTCGATGGTGAGGGAGATATTCTTGCCAAGTATGGATTAGAGATCAAGGATAAAGTATCCTTGGTTGTTTCCCAAAGAAGATTCAGAGAATCTGTTGGGGATCTAGCAAACATCACTCGTCCAAGAGAGGGTGATTTAATCTACTTCCCAATGGGCAACTACCTCTTTGAGATTAATTTTGTTGAACATGAAAATCCATTTTATCAATTAGGAAAGAATCAAACATATCTTCTTCAGTGTGAACTCTTCACATATTCACTGGAGAACATTCAGACAGGACTCTCTGGTCCAAATGCCGTTCAGGATAAAGTCAAAGAATATGCTCAGGTCTTCACTCTTGGTTCTATCGTTGGGTCAACTTCTGACTTCTACCGAGGTGAAACATTGTATCAGGTTGCTGGTGTTTCTGGATCGAGTTCTGTGTATGCAGACGCAACTGCAACCGCGACTGTTATCGACTGGTCGCGTGATAGTCTCGAACTCACTATATCCAGCGATACTGGTACATTCCTTACAGGAGCGAATCAGACAGTCAAAGGAAGAAATTCAGCAGCAGAGTATACACTCACAACTATTGCTTCGACAAACCTTGTTGTTCCAGAGAATATTGTCACAGATAAACCAGATGGAGATAACAGCCTGTTTGGTTTAGATAGTCAGGGCGTGATTGACTTCACCGAAGTTGATCCATTCAGCGAGGGACTCTACTAATGTTTAGTACATATTACAATGCAGCAATTCGCAAGTTAGTCATTGGCTTTGGTAGTCTCTTCGATAACATTGTGATTGAAAGAAGAAATAACAACAGCGAACAGATCGAGAGAATTCGTGTTCCTCTTTCATATGGACCATCAGAAAAGTTTTTGATGCGTCTGGATAATCCAAGTTCAATCGACACAGATGAAACGAAGGTACAAATCACACTTCCTCGACTTGCTTTCGAGATCACAGCAATCTCATATGATCCAAGTCGAATGAAGAACAGAATCAATAAGAGATACCTTACACCAGATGCTAGCACAGGAAAAGCAAAATTCTCATACGCAGAGGCACCATATAATGTGACGTTTGCTCTTTATGCTATGGTAAGAAACATGGATGATGGATTCCAGATTGCCGAACAGATCCTACCATATTTCAATCCAGAATTCACAATAGCATTGAACTTTACAGACATCTTTCAGAAGATTGATGTTCCTATTGTTTTAAATGATGTAACTCTTGCTGAAGATTATGATGGTGACTTTGATACAAGAAGAAACATTCTTCTAACATTCGACTTTACTGCCAAAACTTATGTTTACGGTCCAGAAAAGACAGCAACCGTCATCAGCGATTCCAAAATTCGTACTTGGGATTATACACTTGGAGCGTCTGGGGCCTTGCAGTTCTACGAGTCTGGTGTTAGTGGTGGTGTTGCTGGAATCACAGCGGGACAAACCTACGACGTTTATCAACACACATATGAACTTGGAGTCTCTGGAGTTACTGGAGCCATAGATACTTATGGTAACTATATAGGTCCAACATTTGAAGTATGATTGAATGGATAGATCATGGATGTGAATACAAATCTAGCGAAGGCATTAGGTGTGGACTTCGAGGAAAAAGAAGAAAAAGCGATTGCTCGCACTGAACCAAAATCCATAACTGTAAGTCACAAGGAGATTAAAGATCCCGATTTACAGAAGGATTATCTAACAGTACGAAAAAACCTTATGGATCTCATTGACAACGGAAAGGATGCCATTCAGGGCATTCTTAATGTTGCTGAAGAGGGAGAACATCCAAGAGCATATGAAGTAGTTTCTCAACTCATTAAAACTGTTGCTGATGTAAACAAGGATCTAATTGATATTCATAAGAAAGTTAAAGATACTGAAATAACAAAGATAGAATCAAACGAAACAACAAATAACTCAATCTTTATTGGTTCCACTTCTGAACTTCAGAACTTAATCAACGCAAGTAGAAGCACAAAGAAGATTATTAATGAATTGGCAGATGATATAGATGACGGATAAGAAAACAGGATATCTTGGTAATCCAAACCTCAAAGAGGCTGGAGTAGAACAAAACTTCACACCAGCCCAAGTTAAAGAATATATTAAATGCTCACAGGATCCGATTTACTTTGTAAAGAAGTATGTCAAGGTTGTGTCGTTGGATGATGGTCTTATTCCATTTGAACTCTACAATTATCAAGAAGAAATTATTGATAAGGTTCACAATAACCGATTTGTGATTGCGAAACTCCCCAGACAGAGTGGTAAGTCTACTACAATCGTTTCTTACATTCTTCATTACATTCTTTTCAACCAGTCCATGACTGTGGGTATTCTTGCTAACAAGCAAGCAACTGCAAGAGAAATTCTTTCTCGTCTTAAGTTGGCATATGAGTATCTTCCACTGTGGTTGCAGCAAGGTATTATGGAATGGAATAAAGGATCCATTATTCTCGAAAATGGATCAAAGGTTCTTGCGTCTGCGACATCATCATCCGCGATTCGTGGTGGTTCGTTCAACATGATCTTTTTGGACGAATTTGCTCACGTTCCAAACAACATCGCAGAAGAGTTCTTTAGTTCGGTATACCCAACAGTTACCTCTGGACAAAACACCAAAGTTCTTATGGTTTCTACGCCGAATGGTTTGAACATGTTCTATTATTACTGGAAAAACGCCATCAAACAGATGGGAGAGCCAGGTAAAAATGAATATGTTCCCATTGAAGTTCACTGGTCACAAGTACCATTATATCCAGGCGGACCTTTGCGTGATGAGAAGTGGAAACTGGATACCATCAATAACACAAGTGAGCAACAGTTTCAGTCAGAATTTGAATGTGACTTCATTGGTTCGACAAATACTCTGATATCATCACACAAGATCCATACACTGGCTTGGGTAAAACCAAAGATTCAAAATACAGATGGACTTGCTATTTATGAAGACCCACAGAAAGATCACATGTATGTGATTACAGTAGATACATCAAGAGGACAGGGAAAAGACTATAGTGCCTTTACAGTGATTGATATCACAACACCTCCATATAAAGTTGTTGCGAAATACAGAAATAACCTAATTTCACCAATGGTTTATCCAACAGTAATCAAAAGATTGGCAGAACAGTACAACAAGGCATATTGTTTGATAGAAATCAATGACATTGGTGGACAGGTTGCTGACGTTCTTTATACTGACCTAGAATACGAACATGTGTTGATGACATCACATCAAGGTAGAAAAGGACAAACAATCAGTGGTGGATTCGGCAAAGGTGGTGTACAGTTTGGTGTAAGAACATCAGTGGTTGTGAAAAAATTAGGTTGTTCTGTTCTTAAAAGTTTGATTGAAGAAAACAAACTGATAGTAGAGGATCAGGATATCGTAAATGAGTTAACTACGTTTGTTGCCAAAAGAAATTCATACGAAGCAGACGATGGACACAATGATGACCTCGTTATGTGTCTTGTTCTTTTTGGATGGCTAACTCGTCAAGATTATTTCAAGAACCTCACAAACGTGGATGTTAGAACAGATATATATGAAGAAGAGATAGAGAAATTAGAAGAAGATATGTCTCCTTTTGGTTTTTTACAGGATGGGTCCGACGAGGAGAATACTTTTTGGGATGGTAATGATAGGTGGTTTCCCAGTGAAGATAATGCTGCTGGGAACTTCTTCTAAACACTCAAAAAGTATAAATACTCACGGATTACGCAGCGTATCTAAGGAGATATAAAATGGCATTTACCCTAAGTCCCAGTGTAGCAGTAACAGAGAGAGACTTTTCTGGTATTGTTTCACTCGTCGCTACAACACCAGCCGCGTTTGTCGGTCGTTTTGATCAAGGACCAGTAAACGAGAGAGTCCTTATCAGTAGCGTTAAGCAACTACAAGAAATCTTTGGCGAACCAAGCGTTCAGCGATATGGTACTGACTGGTGGACCTGTTACAACTTCCTACAGTATGGAAACAATCTTACAGTCGTAAGAGCCGCTGGTACTGGATCTACTGGTGCCACTGCTGGTTTTAGTGCCGATTATGGTGCTGACGAGCATTTTGTTTTCAGAGCAAAGGAAGAGGGAGCATTTGTCAACGGCGCAATTGAGGTTCAGATTGTAACTGCTGGTATGACCTATGCCGCTGGAACTGCCACAGATGCGTTTAGTTTCAATCCTAACACTTCATCATATGCAGCCCGATTTGGTGCGAGCAACGATGAACTATCAATCGCTGTTATCGACCGAAAGGGTGTATATGGACCAAGTGGTGCCGTTCTAGAACTCTATGAGGGTATGTCTCAGATTGTAAATGCTGTTGATAATGTCGGTGACTCACTCTACTATAAGTACGTTCTTGCAAACTCAAACTATATCAAGATTGACGATAGTATCACTGGTTTCCAGAGCATCATGGGTTCATCTGGTGGTCAGGATGAAACACTTTATGGTGCGATGGGTTACACAACAGGTGTAGATATCACAATCTCATCTGCCGATCTAGATGGATCAGGAAATCTTCCTGCTGCCATTAGTGACTTCGGTAAGTATCCATTCTTCATCTTTGGCGCGCCCGCTGGTAACTCTGGTGAAACCGCACCATTCAGCGTAACACTTCAGGGTGGTGCGTATGGAAATGCCGTCACTTCAGCAAACAAGCGAACTGCTTGGACAAACTACTTCTCAGATACAGATGAAGTCGATGTTAGTATTCTTATCGCTGGTGATGCAGACAACGCTCTTAACCAGCACGTTATTGACCTAGCAATCACTCGTAAGGATTGTATCGCTGTCATCTCACAACCAGTCGGAAGCGGTTTCGCTGACACTTCATCACTTATCAACCAATCAACTCTTTCAGATGTGACATACTCAACACTCCAGACCTATAAGACAACACTCAGTAGAGACACATCATACGCAGTCATGGATGGTAACTGGAAGTACCAGAACGACTCATATAACGGTGTTACTCGTTGGGTTCCTCTTAACGGAGATATTGCTGGTCTTCTTGCTAGAACTGAAACCGATTACGGTGCCTGGTTCTCACCAGCGGGTTATACTAGAGGTGGAATTCTCAATGTGGTTAAACTAGCATTTAACCCAACAAAGGCACAGAGAGATGGTCTTTATAGCCTCGGAATCAACAATGTCTTTGCTTTCCCAGGCCAAGGAACACTACTCTTCGGTGATAAGACTCTACAGTCTAAGCCAAGTGCCTTCGATAAGATTCAAGTAAGAAGACTTTTCAATGTTCTTGAGAAGTCACTCGCAACATCAGCAAACTTCGTTCTCTTTGAGCAGAACGACTCATTCACTCGACAGTCATTCGTCAGCCAAGTTGAACCAGTTCTTCGAGATGTTCAGAACAGAAGAGGTATTGAAAACTACCGAATCGTCTGTGACGAAACAAACAACACACAGGCCGTGATCGACAGAGGTGAATTCGTCGCTGACATTTATATTCAGCCAACAAAGAGTGTTCAGTTTGTCAAACTTAACTTCGTAGCAAACAACTCAGGATCATTCTTCACAGAAGGTTGATATATAAAGTAAAGGAGAACACTAATGGGATCATTAGGACAGTTTAAAAGTGCGTTTGGTGAGGGAATTCGACCAAACCTATTTGAAGTCACAACAGGTGGTGTTGCACTAGGAAACCCCGATCAAAGATTTCTTATCAAGGCTGCCTCTCTACCTTCTGTTTCACTCGGAACAATCAGCGTTCCTTATCGTGGAAGAGAGATCAAAAGAGTAGGTGATAGAACATTCACAGATTGGTCAATCACGGTAATCGCTGATGAAAATAAGGCTATTCATGAAGCATTCGTTAATTGGAGTGCTGCGTTCATGAGTCTTACAGATACCGATCGTGGTCTTGCATATGGTGACTGGAAGGTTCAGCCAATCAAACCAGATGGTACAGCAGCAGGTACACTTGTTACTCTTATTGATTGTTGGCCGATTGAAGTTGGCAGCATTGATCTAAGTTACGATACAACCGACTCAATCGCTGAGTTTACTGTAAGCATCGGTTTCGATCACTGGAAACTAGGCGAAGGTTCTTCTTGATTATTGTTTATTAATGTGGAGATGTATAAATGCCAATTGATATTTTTGGGTTTACCATTGGTAAAAACGGAAAAGTAGCCCCCAAGCCAGCAAGTGACTCTGATACAAAAGCAGAGTCATTTGTTGGTCCTGATGAGTATGATGGCACATTTAGTCTCGGTGGTGGAATCTATGGACAGTATGTTGACTTCAATGGTAACATAAAATCCGAAAACGATTTAATCATGAAGTATCGTTCGATGGCTCTCTTCCCAGAGGTAGACATAGCCATCGACGATATTGTTACAGAGGCTATGGTTCAATCAGAGGATCGAAAGATTGTAGAAATAAACATGGATCATGTTGATCTTTCTGACTCAATTAAAAAGAAGGTCAAAGAAGAATTTGATTCCATTCTTAGACTTCTAAACTTTAACAAGAAATCATATGAAATCTTTCGACGATGGTATATTGACAGTAAGTTGTACTATCATATAATTACTGATAGTGATTCCAAGAATAAAGGAATCATTGAACTTCGTGCGATTGATCCTCTTAATATCAAGAAGATCAGAAACGTCAATAAAGAAAACAAGAAGATCAATAACACAAGTGTTCCACTTGTAAAATCAGTGGAAGAGTTCTATCTCTATACAAACCTTGACAAGCAATCTTCTTTCCAAACAACTCAACAGGGTCTTAAGATTGCTCCAGATTCCATCTGTTATATTCACTCTGGTGTTGTTGATTCAGCATCAAAGAGAGTAGTTGGATATCTACAGAAAGCAATCCGACCACTCAACATGCTTCGACAAACAGAGGATGCTCTTGTTGTCTATCGAATTTCACGCGCCCCTGAGCGTCGTATCTTCTATATTGACGTTGGTAATCTACCAAAGCAGAAAGCAGAGCAGTACCTCAAAGACATCATGAATCGTTATCGAAACAAACTTGTATATGATGCAAACACAGGTGAGATACGAGACGATCGTAAGCACATGTCCATGCTTGAGGATTACTGGCTACCCCGAAGAGAAGGTGGTAGAGGAACCGAAATCAGTACACTCGATGGTGGTCAGAACCTATCAGAGATGGATGATGTTGATTACTTCTTGAAGAAAGTATATAAGGCACTTCATGTTCCAGTATCTCGTATGGAAGCCGAGAATGGATTTAACATGGGTCGTTCATCTGAGATTACTCGGGATGAAGTTAACTTCTTCAAGTTTGTGGATCGTCTCCGTGACAGATTCTCGGAACTATTCTACAATCTTCTTCGTATACAGTGCCTTCTAAAAGGCATAATGAACCAAGAAGACTGGAAGAGAATCTCACAGGATATCTACTTTGACTATCAAAAGGATTCATACTTTACAGAACTCAAAGAATCAGAAATTCTAAAAGAAAGAATGGATATTCTTCAGGCAGTTGAACCATATATTGGTAGATTCTATTCTGAGGAGTGGATTAAAAGGAACATTCTTCGACAGTCTGATGATGAGATTAAATCTATACAGAAACAAATGCAAAGTGAAGCACCTCCACCAGAGGAAGGTCTACCCCCACAGGAGTGATTATGAAACCAGCAGAACAAATACTAAAAGATATTATTGATAATAACCTTGACAGATTAAAGATGACATTTGGTGATACCATCAATATGAAAGTTCAAGATATTACAGGGAGACTAACTCCCGACATCGCTGCAAGCCTGGTTACAGGAAGAGACGATGAAACCGATGATCACGAAAGCGAGGATACAGATGGAAACATCTAATATTATAGATAATTTATTGGATAAAAACTATTCTGAAGCAGAGAAGAATCTTAAGACGATTCTATACAACAAGATGGCAGATGCTATTCAGAGTAAATATCCATCGAGTCAAGAGGAACCACAACCAGAAGAGGACTGATCCCATGCTCCTAATCACAGAAACAACCAACGATGTTAGGCTAGTCACCGAAGCACAGGAAGACGGCAACAAGAATTACTTCATTGAAGGTATCTTCATGCAGTCAAACAAACCAAACCGCAACAAGAGATTTTATGCGGATAGTGTTCTCTTTCCAGAGGTTGAGCGTTACAAGAACACATATGTTGAACAGAACCGTGCCTTTGGTGAACTCAACCACCCACAGGGACCAACCGTAAACCTTGATCGTGTTTCTCACATTATTAAGAGCCTCGATCAGGATGGTGACAATATCATTGGTAAGGCAAAGATCATGGAAACACCAATGGGTAAGATTGTCAAAAACCTCATGGACGAAGGTGCCAAACTTGGTGTTTCTTCAAGAGGTATGGGATCTCTTCGAGAGAGAAATGGAATCAATGAAGTTCAGAAGGACTTCATGCTATCAGCAGTTGATATCGTAGCAGATCCATCTGCTCCCGATGCTTTTGTTAATGGCATCATGGAAGGAAAGGAATGGATCTGGGACAATGGAATTCTAAGAGAAAGAACAATTCAATCCTATCAGGAAAGAATCGAATCTGCGTATACCAACAAGAAAAACAAGGAAGAAAAGTTAATGGAAGTATACGCAGACTTCATGTCAAAACTCAAAAAAATATAAATAATGGCGCTTATAGAACAAAAAGGAGTCCTTTCAAATGAGCCAAAATCCAGTAGACACAGCAAGAACAATCCTAGAGAAGTTAGATTCTCTCGATGAAGCGGATGTCGTTCTTGACTCAGAAAAGTACAACAAGGACACTACAGGTAAGGGCGATGAAGTTCATACCGATGAAGGTCCAAACAATGAAAAGAAGAACAAGAACTCAATCAAGCCAAAGCCCAGTGCTGCTAAGGCAGAGAAGTCTTACCCCGAGGTCAAGCCAGAGGGTGGAAACCAGGCAGGTGGCGGAGTCACCGAAGGACTTGATGCTCTCTTCAATGGTGAAGATCTTTCAGAGGACTTCAAACTAAAGGCAATCACCATCTTTGAGGCTGCTCTAAACGAGAAGATCGAATCAGAGATCGCAGCACTAGAAGAGGCTTACGTTGTTCGCCTTGCTGAAGAGGTAGCAGAAGTCACTAAGGATCTCACAGAGAAGATCGACGAGTACCTTGATTACGCTGTTCAGAACTGGCTCGAAGAGAACTATCTCATGGTCGAGCAGGGAATTCGTACCGAAGTAGCCGAGTCATTCATGAGCGGCCTTCGTGATCTCTTTGAGGATCACTACATCGAAGTTCCCGAAGGCAAGGTTGATCTCGTTGATGAACTCGCCGAAGAGAACGAAGAACTCGTTGCTCGTCTAAACGATGAGATTCAGAGAACAATTGATCTCTCCGAGGATCTTCTTGAACTTCAGAGAGAAATTGTTTTCAACAGCATCTCAGAAGATCTTGTTGATACCGAAGTCGAGCGATTCAAGTCACTCGTCGAAAACATTGAGCATACAGACATTGAAGAGTATGCCGAAAAACTAAACATTATCAAGGAGTCATACTTTGGTGGTGAAACCATTTCCGAAGAATTTGGAGATGACAACACCGAAGGAACTCCAAGAAGCGACAAAGAAGTAAATTCAATTGTAGAAGGCTACGCTAGAGCCATCAAGAGACACTGAAAAACAAAACCCATAAAGGAGATTTCAAATGGACTTCGATTCAGTTACACCAATGGATCACTTAGAAGAGAAGTGGTCCCCAATTCTAGAGCATGAGGATCTACCATCAATCAGCGATCCTTATAAGAGAAAGGTCACTGCCGTTCTTCTAGAGAACGAAGAGAAGGCTCTTCGTGAGCAGTACCTCGCCGAAACCCCCATCAACGCCCTCGGTGGCAACCTCGGTGGTGGTGCAATCGCAGGTAACTCCAGCAACTACGCTGGTTTTGACCCCGTTCTCATCTCACTCGTTCGTCGTGCTATGCCAAACCTAATGGCTTATGATGTCTGTGGTGTTCAGCCAATGAGCGCACCAACAGGTCTTATCTTTGCCATGCGTGCTAAGTACACTGATCTTTCAAGTGGAACAGTTTCATCAACCTCAAACGAAGCCCTCTTCCAAGAGGCTGATACTCGCGTTGGTGCAACTGGTGGTGATTTCACCTCAACATCAAGCATCAGCACTGATCCATTCGGTGCTGGTAATGGTGCAAACAGTGCCGCCAACACTGGTGGTTCACTAGTTTCTGCTTCAGA